>Ga0307518_10000831_pt1 | contig 23096 bp, 21 predicted proteins | sample 25_EM_MG_FD_203889 | JGI IMG/M metagenome (GOLD analysis project Ga0307518, IMG submission 203889) | Populus trichocarpa ectomycorrhiza microbial communities from riparian zone in the Pacific Northwest, United States - 25_EM | ecosystem: Host-associated > Plants > Roots > Unclassified | place...
GGTATAATTGCTAAAGATTAGCCGTCTCCTTTCAGAATAACACCTTGAGATTATCCTACCACGATTATCGTGGCCCTTGCAAGACATGCTTATCTATGCTTAATGTCCTCATCCAAACCTCTTTCTGAGACATAATTGTTGGCCGCATTAGTCATCTCTTCTCAAAGTACTGATTTAACCAAGATTACCCTATTCTCAATTCTCTTAACCCCTATAGTTTTAAGCCCTTCTCAGCAATAGTGCCCACCCCATTTATGTTCCTATTATTCTCAGTATACCCAACTATTTTATGATGCTTGATGATTTTGGTAGTCAAGTTTCAATATAACCTTTAAACTTGCACTTCAAATGTGAGTTTGCTGGCATACTGCCCTTCATCCTGCTATCAAATAAGCAATGCCCCGTAGAAAATATTTAGTTCCTGCATATGTACTGGCAGTGCTTTAGAACATTGGTTCTTGCAAGTGTCCTCTTTCCATGGTTAGCAGATAGATAGGAATGTTTCTAAATAATGAAAGTATGAATTTAGATATGGAGTTCTATTAAATTGAGACTTAAAAACTGCATAAAAAAGCATATTTTAGGTGGAGGCAGATGGAGCAGAATTATTGATGCTTTTACCTGTTACAGGGTTCAAGAAATTAGTAGTGATCTAATGAACTTAGAAATGACTGGGGCGGGGCTGTAAAGTTTGAGGATTGTTGCTTGCCAGTGCTATATATGGTTCAATTACATAAGGTGAAACTGTTGCTGTTATTTTTTTTTAAAATATTCATTTATCTTAGCCTGATCTGATGTCTTACACTCTCAGGCATTTGCTTCCGCGGGACTTGGTGGGTGGAAGCTTCAGGACATTGTAAAACCAAGTGATAGCCCAAAACTTTGACATCCAACCCTCCTCTCCAAAAAGAAACAAGATCCTGCCTTTGGGTTCATGATGATAAAAAAATCTACTCCTTATGGGCTGAACCAAATATGCCCTCCTCTTTTAATTATTCATGATCTTTGGTGCAGTTTGAGAAGACAATATCATCCTCCGACCCAAGAAACCTTCTACAATACCATGGAAAGATGGAAAGCAATGACGTGTCACTGGAGATGTGTATGGATATACAAGAGAAACATCTAGAGCAATTATTAGAAGAAAAAAAATTTAAAGGATTTCTGTTGATCTGATGTGTGTCCATCTCTGTATTGTATAATGTTGTTTTTGAAATGACAAATCAGATGTCGACTGTATTCATATATAATGCTAATCTGATTCTTACTACACTGAAGTGCCCACGTAAACGGGGACACCAAACCAAACAGTGAAAGGATAGGCGACATTCGTTAGCATCAAGGGGACCTTGGGAGCTCTCATGCTCATGGGTGCCAAAACAAAGTGATGGTGATTGCAGGTTGAGTTTGTTTGACTTGGATTTACATTATTACGTTAGATCTGTGCCTTCATAATGCTTAACCAAAAACTAAATGCCAGTTAGAGGAGTTAAACTGAATTTGGGGACCATCTAGGATTGTAAGAAAACAGGTATTTGATGAAACGCAACATTGGAGTCACTGGGCTGGTTTAACTGGGGACCGTATGTATGATAAAACCTAAGCTATACTTTAGCTTAGATTAGATGACTTGTGAAGGGCAAGGGAGCTGGTCCCAGATGGGAAAAATTCCTTTTCAATTCAACCCCATTCTTATGCCATACATGCTAGATTGGAGATATGTATAAATAAATCCATGTTTCTACTCCACCAAGAACATAGATTTCTTGTTCAAAAGCTCGGAAATTTGTTGTTGCTTTTTTATTATTACTATTTCTTTATTAAAATTTGAAACACCACCAGCGCACTTACTGTAGTAGTATGATCTAACAACATTGTAGTTGTCTGTGGTGTACTAGTACAACGTAACAAAAAAACAAAAAAGGAGAGCAAAATGGGGGAAGGGAGGAAGGTGATGTGAATGGTCAGTTGGTTAGCTGTCCAAGAAAAGAAGAAGTAAAGAAATAAGATAACTAATCATACAACAAATACTACAACAACAGAATAACGTCGTCCTAGGAGGAGCATCGGTAAAGGTCAAAAAGGACAGGACGGAGACACGCAGAAGCTGGCAATGGCTGACACAGGTAGATGCAAGTAAAATCCTAAAATGGAATAAAAATTTGGTGTCCCTTTCTCTTATTTATTTATTTATTCAATAATGTAGATGAATGAATAGAACACACTTACTAATGGTATATAAAAAGAAAAGGGCAAAAGGAAGCAGAGGTAGAAGAAAAACAATCAATCAAACAAAAGCGTAGAAAGTACTGTTGTAAGCTGTGCCTCTCTCTCTCCCCCATCCCCAGTGTCCGGCGACGACCCAACCACATCCCACGCAGCAAGCAACGAGGTCAAAACACTCCTCCTCCTCCTTCTTTATGGCTCTTTTTAATCTAAATTTTTGTTGTTGGTAAAGACGTGGACTTACTCTCTCTCTCTCTCTCTCTCTCAAGGTATAAAGGAAACCCTTTCTCATCAAGTTTTCATTTTTTCGTCTTTTACCTGGTCAAGTAGGAATAGGTGTTTGTTGTTTGATGTCTTTAATGTTCTAAGATCTGAATTTGGTATTCTTTTTTCCGTTCTCCATTGCAAGGACGATGAGTTGGCTCAACTAGTTGAAGAATTGAAATTCTATTTTTCCAGGTTTTAAAGGCCAACACTCCTTCCTTTTGAGATCCCCTGATAAACTTTTCCTTTCCTTTTCTCTTGCTTTCTGTTTTTCCTCACTGTCACAGTCTCTTACTCCTAAAAAAAACCCCCCCTGAAAGTGGCATGGGGTAAAATAGACAAGTAAATGGGTGGTTGAGTTCAGATTCTCATCATCATTCACTTGCTCGCTCGCTCACTTTGGCTCAAGTTTGCTACATTTTTGGAGGGGAGGATATACTTTTGGATATGCCCAATTAGAAACCAAGTTTAGTTCTATGATATGATTGGCCAGTTCATCAATTTTGTAATTCGCCCTCCCAGGTACCCTTCTGTGCTTACTATTTCTGTTTACTTTTTTCCCTTTAATCAAAATATGCTTCTTCTTGTCATTGATGATGTATTTGGCTGAGCTCCATATATTATTGTACAGGGCGGATTATAACCCAGATCAGTATTTATGGGAGAAGGATTTCACTCTTGCTGGTAGAGCATACAAGAGACAAGACTTGGAGGCAAGTATGGGCATCATTAGTTCACAGTAATTTTTTACTGCCATTTTTAACTTTATGTCTTTAATTGCTTGCAGCTTACCAATGCAAGGGGTCATACCTTGCGATGCAGCCATTACCTGCCTTCATCTTTCCCTGAAGATACTCCCCTTCCTTGCGTTATATACTGCCATGGAAACAGGTAGGCAACAATCATTCTGACAGTTCCATGTAGTTTTGCTTCTATATAGTCTCGTCACTCAGCTTAAATAAGCCTTAGTTCCAAACTAATTAGGTAGGCTACATGGATCTCCTTTTTTGGTTCGTTATATTCTGTATATGATCAAATTTTCTATAAAAATGTTGTAATTAGTTTTCATTTTTGGCCAAATCTATTATTTGCTTCTGTTTCAAATCAAATCACTGATGCATTCATAGATAATTTTCTAGACCATTACCTTATCGCTATTCATTTCAGTATAATATATTTTTAAGTCTATAATCTGGTTTTCCATTCTACATACATTTCTTTCAGTGACTTCATTGACCAGAGGCAAGCCATGTTGGCTCTCTTCCCAGCCATCATATCCACTGACTTTGTTCACTTTCTTGTCGAAGATCTGGTATTTCATGTCCTGAAACCAATCCTACTCTCCAGCTAGGTTCCTTACCCGCACCTCTCCACTAATAAATGAGAACCATTTTCTATTTCTCACCACATTTAGGCACCAATGTGGCTTCTTTTTTTTTGTTAACACCCAGCACCATAGCCTACTTTTCACAACATCAGGAGTCTGATGCAATGCATCACTAGGGTTCTGTGACATCTACATCCATATGTTGAAAGTGGTTTTACATTTGCTGTCATTGTATTAAAAGTCTTCTCCTTTATCCTGGTTTGGGATTAAGGTGCTCGATTTCAACATCAAAGTCAGCTTGGGCTTAGTTATAAAATCTAGATCTGCAGTGAAATGTACTATATGTGTATATAACAGTGCATTGTGTTTCCTCGTCCTTTCCCTAAATTAGTAATTGTTAGATAGTGCACAAGGGCAGAAAACTTACTCAATTAGCAACTTGCACAAAAATGCAGCGGATGTAGAGCAGATGCAAATGAGGCTGCTGTAATTCTTCTTCCATCAAATATCACTGTTTTTGCTCTTGATTTTTCGGGTTCTGGCTTATCTGATGGTGATTATGTGAGCCTTGGTTGGCATGAGGTACGTCCCTTCTCTATTAAGTCCTTATGTAACTTGGCCTCTCTCATTTTCTGTATGCCTTCTTTTCCCCTATGACAGAGAGATGACCTCAAAGTAGTGGTCTCGTATCTAAGAAGCAACAAACAAATATCATGTATAGGCCTGTGGGGACGATCAATGGGTGCAGTCACTAGGTACCTTTTTTATTTTTATAATTGAGATGATAAATACCTTTTTAAGGACTCTTAACACAACTGATAAGTGGTTGTTCTGTAATATTATTCAGCCTTCTCTATGGAGCAGAAGACCCATCCATAGCTGGAATGGTGCTGGATAGTGCCTTTGCAAATTTATTTGATCTAATGATGGAACTCGTTGATGTATACAAAATCAGGCTTCCAAAATTTACTGTATGGATCTGTCTCTCTATCTTTTGTTTTGTGCCTAACTGTTGGAAGCTCTTGCACTTGTCCTTACACCAATACTTTTGATATATTGTTTTGTTTGGTTTAGTCTGTTGATCCTTCTGTTACTTCTGCAATTTATTGGTGTTTGTCTTGTAATTTGCATTTCCTTTTGATTTGGATAACTATATGCAGCATTTTCAATGATCAATCTCCAAGTTATAAATACTGCATGCTACGCTTGTAACCATGTATTTGACTAGGTTTCTAAACCTTGAATGTTTATTCTGTTATTTTCCTTACCATTTGTGTCTTTGAGGATTCTCTAGTGTGGCCTCAGGTAATTTTTGGGGTTTGGATGCTGTTAGTTTCATCTTTGTTAATCATATATAACCAATCTGGAAATATGAGGTTATTTGGAGTTTCAAAACTTGTTTTATTTCCCTTAATGTCTGGCATATACAAATGTAACTTTTTTACACATTTTATTGCAATCAGGTTAAGATGGCGGTACAGTACATGCGTTGGGTGATTCAGAAGAAGGCAAAATTTGATATTATGGATCTTAACTGCCTAAAGGTTTGTCTTTGTTTCTTAGACCGTTAGATGTTGAGATCATACCATCCTACTATTGTTCTTATAGTACGCCCACCAAAAAAAAAAACAATGCCTAATTTTTGGGATTGTATGCGACTTATTTGCATCAGATATATTATTTCCACGTTCACACACCCATTTTTCAGTAATATGTTGCGTTCTTTATTTCCTGGATGATATAAAGGCATTAATGCCTTTTGATTCTCACAGGTAGCACCCAAAACATTCATTCCTGCTCTATTTGGGCATGCCAGTGAGGACAAATTCATTCAACCCTGCCATGCCGACCTCATCTTTAACTCCTATGCAGTAATTATCATTCCAAATTTCTTATCCTTCTATAACCATATTGGCTCATTTTGACAAATTAACAAAGTTTCCATCTTTTGCAGGGGGATAAGAACATGATAAAATTTGATGGCGATCACAACTCTTCTCGACCGCAGTTTTATTATGACTCGGTATCCATTTTCTTCTTCAATGTCCTTCACCCTCCTCAAACTTCAGCTTCTTCAAATAAGCTTGAGAGATATTATGATTTGGGTGATTTGAAAGTCAGTGCTGGCATGGATGAGGTGATCTCCTTACCTAGCTTTTTTGAACAATTAAAACACCAACTTCAGATCAGTTGCTGATTTTGGTAATTAACAAACCTAAGGCTTTTGCTATCTTCTTTCCTTTACTGCTGTCGGTACCAATTCCTCTAACATCTTCTTGCTTCTTGGAATCTGTTTCTAATTAAGCATCTCAGCTTTTGCACCAATAAGCTAGCTCACTACCCAGAGACCATTATAGTAACTTAAAATTTAACAAGCGGCATCTCATCCATTTGGTGGGTGTGCATTATAAATATTAACTCTGTCAATTTTATTTATTTATTTATGATTTTTTTTATCCGAAGTATATGTATATCTGCTGTTATTTATTTATTTTGTGAGATCTCTTGCGTTGCAAGGACTGCAGAAATCAAATACACAAGACACACTATGACCATAACTATTCAACAATTTCTTACAGCTGTTTAGTCAACATGAGTGCTTTGCGTGAAAATGAAAACTCATTATGCTTGGACTGTTATAACGTTACCATAAAAATGCCCATGACAACTACTTGAGAGTTGACGGTGCATCTACCGTCCAAAAGGATTGGCAACATGATAGTGCTCCTTTTGTACCAGCATGATGCAATGATAACTTATGGCCTGTTGTTTATTTGTTCTTCTCTTTTTTTCTTTGAGAAAATGAAACCAAATATTATTTGCCAATTTTTGTTCCTAGAGCCTCTTGTATGAGATAATCACAGGCCTTCGTTCTGCCTGTACCGATGCTGCAAGTTCTTCTGTTCGTCCTAGCATTCCAACCACGAAATCTGTGAGCGAACTTCTTTCTGAAGTTGCACCATTAGCTAATATAGTGGTATAGACCTTCTCTTTTGTGCTTAATTAATCATTTCCTTCTGTTGTTTTTTTTTAATTGAATATTGTGTTGATGATTTAGGACTCCATGGCTAGTGAAAATGCTGGGCTTTGCAGCGATGAGCCATCAAATTTGCAGGTGAATTGAGTTAATGGAAACTTGAACATTAAAAACCTGGTTGTAGTCATAACAGAGAGAAACCAGTACTGGAGAACTGATGGTTGTTTGTGTATGTCCTTGGCTAGTGCAAAATGTGTCTTTGGCTAAATGCACTGGGCCAAACATTTATTGGAAATTCAATGGCGGCGTTGCAGTTTTTAGCTCAAATGGATTTTTTTACTCCCGTCAAGATTCATACATTTGTGTGCCCAGTAACTCTCTTACCAGCCAATGCCCTGAATGGTTACAGTATACACACAAGTTGCCCTTAAAATAACCTACGCAGGTTAATCAAATAATGTGACATTTTAGAGTATAGTACTTGCAGTTCAGGTACACAGTTGTTGGAAAAGTATTGCATGTAGCGAAGAATGACACCGTTTGATTTTGTTTTGACCAGTGACCTTAGAAATCAAGTAATGAAGACAGAATGAGATATGAGTCATGGTTGTTAACACCTAAGTTATATCTTAAATATTCTGAATAGCCTGATATTTCTTTTTCTTTTGTTTTCCTTTATGATGTTATTTTTTTTATTAGTCGAGGACACTATGGATACATAGAGCCAACTGCCCTAATGGTCATTATGCATCTGCATTACTTCTACATCTTTTACTAATTACTGTACAAACTCTGCCTTGCTGGGATCACACACGTCTTTTTACTCTCCTAAATGTGATTCTTGGGCTTGCACCCATGCTTTGAGTTCGACTGAAATTCTTTACTGATCTTTCACTGGATATGGGAATTTTGATTTTACAGGGAAAACCAAATGGCCAGAGCGAGTGTTGCTCTTATACAAGCTCTAATAGAGAGAGTTGGGGAAGATGCTCCTCCCTAGGAAGCAGCGATGAAGAATCTCCTGCTGAATGCAGAACTGTGGACAATAGCCATGAGGTCACTTCTCTTGCTCTTTCATGATTTTTCCTGGGTAGATTCGGTTCAACACTAACTTGTGCCCTTTTTCACCTGCTTTCCTTATTGTATATATGCTGTGCAACTTTTTTTTTTTTTTTTAAAAAAAAAAGCATGCATAATGGCTGTAGTTTCAGTTGGTTTCGCCTAGTGCAGTTAAAGATCTCCTTTCGTTGATCATCGAAAGCATGGGTATCTTGTACACACTCAAAGACCACCACACCCCAGGCGAGAAAAGAAAAGATAGATATTCATTTGGTATCCATTAAAGAAATGAGAACCATTATAAAATTGCTGCGTTTATGCCAGCAAAATAATCTGTTAATCTGCATCATATAACTATAAGAAAGTCATTTTCTTCGTTTTCTTTTTGTATTTAGATGACTCTAAAGGCATCTGCAACACCTCTAGGAAGCATACAGCAAAAATCCCCAGTCCCAACAAAAGAGGAAAAGAAGAAGAAGAAGAAGAAGAAAGCTCTTACAGTGCCAAAGAAGCTCAAGGGTGAGAAATTTGAAAAGCTTGAGGCCTTCAGCAAACGTCTACGCCATTGCATTCTAAGGAGGGTAAACCATCACAGGCATCGTTCTTCATGACAGCTGCTGTACCATAGAAACATGTTTATAGTTGCAAACTCAATTTAATCCACCTCCAAGTTTGAATTGTTATATTGTCCATCCCCACCACTTATAGTCAAGAGGCTTGATTCTTTTTATCTTGGCAAACTTAATGGCATGGAAAGGTCGTTCAGGATGAAAAGGTCATCGATTTGGATAAAAATGTCAAGGGAGTCCTTGTTATTTACCCTGGAAACCGAGGCAGAGCTTCCTAGTGACCATTTGTCAAGGAGCATGATAGTCAATTATACGTGAACAAGCGTGCAGTGCAGAACTAAGAAATCTCGTAGTTCAGAAACCAATTAATGACTGCAACTGCCAGGGAGGGCGATTGCAGTTATAACCAAATTCATCCTCGTTGATATTGTTTCTCATTTACTCAATGCATCTACTAAGTTTATAGGATATCAATGTAAAATGGACAACTTTCCTTAAACCTAATTATCTAACATCAATTTGTTTGACCTGATTAAAAACACGTTTGAAATTACAGGCAAGGCAAAATGTAAAGAGTCAAGGAGGGTCCAAATCATGCAGCCAACAAAACTAAACATCACTGCCTGAAACTTTCTCCATTTGATCTTCGATTCCCATTGATAACCCAGATGAAGGATCAAACTGCTCTCTACCCAGGAAGGCAGAGTGTGGTCGTGGATAGGAATTTAAGCTTGACTCGAGTATCTGGTGTGTAAGAACCATCTCTTGTTTACCATATGTTACACCCATGCTTACCCGTTGCTTCTTCATAGATCTCTCACCTCTAGGGCTCTCTGCTGGGGAGCCAGCATTGCAACGTGAATCTGGTGTCAGTGGCTCAGGCTGAGAAGAGAATGATTCATCAATTGAAAGGCTCTTTGCTGGGGCACGTTCCTTGGCAGCCTTGTCTTGGAGGGGTGATTCAGAAGTTGGGGCAGGGGTTGCTGGGTCTGTCTTGTCAGATTCTGGGCAGTTATCACCTGATACTGGGGCAGTGACCCCCGAGCCAGGCACATCTTCAAGAACTCCACTCAATCGTTGTTGCTCTTCAATTATCTTCTTCAAATACTTCCCTTGGGCTTCTATGCGTAATTGTAGCTGTCTCTGTACCTGTTATGTTCAAAGCAAACAAGAAATTGCATGCTGGTAAGAGTAGGGTTGGACATAAACCTCTGATTACACAGTACAGTTAGACCTTAGATTAGAACCAAGGACACATGTGCATAGAAGTCTCCACACATGATGGCGCTGAAAAATATTAAAGTTTCATAAATAAATAAACAAAGATGGTAAAATTGGGCTCTTGCTATTATTTCCATCTCCCAAAAACATCAACAGAAATGGATTAATCCTTTCTCCTCATTCAAGCAGGAGTTTAAAAGCCCAAGTCGGTGATAAATGATCATACTGATGAGGGAAAAAAATGATAATAAACCAATTAATCGGATGCCGAGTGCAAGGAAAACATGCCTCCAATTGCTCATGTAGACGCTTTTGCACCTCCATCTGCAGCTTGAGTGCTTCTGTAATTTGCATGCCACTGCAAAAAAGAATCCTCAAATAACTCAAGCCAATCTCCAAATGATTCAAAACAAATTAGGAAATATACAATTTGTGAGTCATGACTTTGCAGCCAAGGTGACAAGGCGTTTTATATGATTAGAATAAAACCAAATTCTTCAGTCTAGAGTGTCCAAAAGAAGTCCACAACACGTGGTTCTATGAACAAAATTATTATGAATAACAGAAACAAAGAGGAGAAGAGACAAGCTCTACTTACGATGAACCATCCAAATTGGAAATCATATCCCCTGTTTCCTTCTTGTCCGCTTTTTTCCCTTGCATTACCATTTTAATTTGTTAAGAGATGCACAAACAGTGTGGCATGCATGAGCAAATAAGCACATAAACAGCAGATATCAAGGGGGCTTACCATCAGATGAGGAGTCAGGAAGGTATTTTGCAAGTCGATATTTCTGGACACATCAGGAGATCACAGTCATTAGATGATATTAAACAAGAACATGGCGTATCTGCTTCCTGAATAATCAAAGAAAAAGGAATTTGAAGTTTTGAATAGGATGGGAATTGAGTTTATACCTGTAAATGGCTTTTAACATGGTATATTGTTAAGCCTTGCACACCCATGACTCTGAGAACACCTTTAGGCGTAGCCCCTGGAGAGAGAGGTAAGAGAATTTAAATTAAAAAAAAAATCTAATAAAAAAACAATCTTCAACACCTTAGTTGTTCAATAAATTGACATGTTTTGAACATCTGATCTGCCTTTTCATGCAGTTATATCAAGCTATAACTCTCATTTGGGTTCTCACATAATTAAATAAACAAATTTCCGGCTTCAGGCAAAAAGAAGTTTATTTAAATGGGAGCCCTATGACAAGTCATCTAGTATTTATTTTTTTCCTGACAATTGCCTCCCTCTGTATTCGCCTGCCTTTCCATCAGTCAAAATATGCAAAAGTTGCCAGATATTTCCATCTAGACAAAATGCTTAACAGGATATCCAATGGCAGATCAAAGTTCTCTAGAAACAATCAACTTGTCAATTTATGAGACAACTAGAATTGCATGAAAAAAAGGCATTCACTAATTTAAGCACTTCAATGCTTTATAAAGAATATATTTGAAAAAATCAGATAAATGGTGTTTAAAAAATAACAAAAAAATCAAAGTTAGAAATAAAAGACCAGTCACGTGGATGTTTATGAGACTTACGATCTGGCCCACCAAGCTGAGCCACAGCATCAACAAAGCGTTCGTGAAGCTCATGAGTCCAACGCAATCTTTGCTTTGAGGCAAGATTAGGATTGTTGTTGAGATTGTTCCCTCCATTGATGGGATCCATTGTCATATCATCACAATCTAAATACTGATCATTAACTAATGAGTTTTTATGGACCGAACTTGAACTAGGAACGCTCTCCAGCTGATACATATATCATGCATTCATCTATAACCACAAAACCCAGCAGGTCAGACAGAAGAATGAGAAAGGAAAGAGGAACGAAGTGTAACAGTTCCATTTGAGTATAGCTTGCATTTGGAAAAACACACTGAACAAAATAGAATATCCATCTACACATGGATAGTGCATCCTTATTATTAACCAAAGTCGTGAATGAACAAGACTCTGATTTTCTTGGCAAAAACACACATGATTATTATAAATATCCAGCACACCAATTTTTCTACAAGGGACCATAACCTAAGGCTTAAGGATATTTTTCTGTCACTAAATCTCTAAACCCTGGAATTGGGTAAAACTGTACTACCTGAAGCAACTTTGAATCAATGGGGAATTCAGAAAAAGAAGTGACCATAAGAACTTGGATGTAACAACACACAGCGTTAAATAATAATTACCAATATTCCACACCCTGACCTTAAAGATGTTGAATAACTCAAAGAAAGAGTTGATCTTTGGTTCCGCAAAAGGGGTTGTTGAAAACTAAGCTGAATAGAAAAGGGAAGTGATTGGGACCCCAATTGATCCTCAACACTATCTCTGGCTGCTGCAATGAATTCAAGGTTATTTCCACCAAGATTTCCTAAGGTTCACCAAAATTGGAGCTTAATTATAAGGTTAGAGGAGAAGCAAACAAAAGACAAGAAAGAGGAGTGGAGAATAAGTTGGGAGAACAGTAAGATGCAAGGGAAGGCAGCTTTATTAACAAATCACAAATTAAATCAAATCAAATCAAAAAAAGAAAATTGAAAGCAAAATTAGGAGTGAAAAAAAGAAGAAGAAAAATAATACGTACTCCCCAGATCTATCGTCGGACTCTTGTTAATCCCATCCCCTGTACCTTTGCTGATCTTGCTGGAATTTCGGAGCTGCTGCTGCTGCTGCTTTCCCTAATCGTAATATTAATGACTGATTGGTTGAAAGAATCTATTAAGTAGTCATCTCTATTATTAATCAATCTCTCCTTCTCGCTCTGTTTAATTAACACTGCTATATAGAAAGATAAATAATTTGTCTTTTTTTTTTTTGAATGAGAAAGAGAGAACGAGAGGGGGGAGACTTGTTTGACCCAAATGAGGGAGCAGCACTACCACCACCCTCCCAGTCCACCATTATTCTCTTTTATTTTCTTTCTTTTTTTCCTTTCTTTGGGATTGCGGACCGTGATTTTAAAAAAGTTTTAGAATTTGTTTGGTTGAAGGTTGTATTTTAAGATATTTTTTATTTAAAAAATATTAAAAATATATTTTTTTTATTTTTTATAAATTATTTTTGACATCAACACATTAAAATAATTTTAAAATATTAAAAAAATATTAATTTAAAGTTAAAAAAATAAAAAAATATTAAATGTTTTTTTAAAAGCGCTTTTAATTTTTCTTAACTTTATTTGCTATATTAATAAGAAATTTAAAAAATAAAAAATATTATTCTAGCATATTTTTAAATAAAAAATATTATGAAATACAATCTTAAATTAAATTCTAACCTGTCCACCTTGTATATTTGACAACTCCGAAGCTATTTGGTATTTGGTAACATCTTAAGAATGATGTTTTTTAAAAATTTTATTTTTTTTTTAAAAATGAATTTCTTTTTATATTTTTGGATTGTTTTGATGTACTGGTGTTAGGAATGATTTTTAAAAAATAAAAAAAATATATTATTTTGATGTATTTACAAGTAAAAAATACTTTGAAAAGCAACCATCATCAAACTCTCAAACACCCTCTCCACATAAAAAGATGATTGAACTTGTAGCTCTCTCTACAATCATGAGTTCACGATCAACACTCTATTTAAATCGAGAAATTTGAGTATGTTACTAATACTTATTGTGTATATTGTTTTTCAAAATGTGTTTATCTATTTAAAAATATATTAAAATAATTTTTATTATATATTTTTTTGTACTGCAATATTAGCTGTCGTGGCTTGACTAAGGGCAATAGAGTTTTTAATATGGCCGATTAATTGTTACTTACTGGTATTAATAACATAGTTAGAAAACTTAGACTGGGTCAACTTGTGACTCCATTTACTCGAGATTTAGACTAGTCTGGTTTAAAAAAAAAAAACAAGTTAAGACATTCCATAACCCAACTTAATCAAAAACTCGAGTTAGACCTTTAGTTTTTTTTTTAATCATGTTTTACAAAAACAATTTTTTTGGGGTCAATTAATCAGGATTAATAATATATATTTATACCTTGTGTAGTGTGGTAATATATACTTACTACACAAAATAAATAATGATTGATTGATAAATACAATAAAATTAAGGATAAGGTGATGCTATGAATTACAATTACACAAAGGATAATTATATTATAATAAGACAACCATGAACATGACACCGATGGATGGATTGAAATCGAAGGAAAAGACTAAAGAGAGTGAGTACAACCGGCCTTCTCACGGAATCTTCTTTTCTTATATTCCTTTTTCTTCTCCCAATTTAAATTATAATTACAAGAGAGATACTAAAATAATATTCCGGCAAGTTTCCGTCTCTTTCCTTTCCTTCATTGAGTGTTATGTGTTTGGATTTTCTTCTTCCTCATTTATTTGCCTAACCCTAGCTTCTTTTATTGTTAATTCGTATTTATTTATTTATTTATTTGTATTTCCAATCATTCCTAATATCTCTTCCTCGAATAAATAAACAAAGATGGTACTTTTTTGTCGTGCTCTCATGCAACCTTTTTTTTAAAAAAAAATTAATACATGGATAGATAACATCATTTCGGATGATTATATATATATATAGGGCTTGGAGTTAGATTAATTAGCCATAGAAGTATCCGCACTTAATTCACTATTGATCGATCGGTCTTGCCTCCCAAAAGATGCGATCTATCGAGGGACTCGATCTCTCCAATCCCATCTGTTGCTTCCTTCCATGCGGCTAAATTAACATGTATTAATATTGACGAGGCTGTACGTTGAAAACTTCTCAAAGAATATCATATTGAAGATATATTGGGTTTGGACAACGAAAAAACCTAGCTACAAAAACAAGTTAAGTGGCTTTAGAAACCCAAGAGCTTCATGCATGTGTCTACAACTTTTTGACCGAGTTGTCTTTGAAACTAACAATCTATCTAGGCTATGATCACTCTTCTCAACTGCAATATTAATGGATTTATTGATGTATATATAGTAGTACTGTTGTCCTCACTCGGGTGTTTAATTGTTGTCGAGACCGCCCTCCGATCGATCTGGGATATATATCTCCATGCATTGTCTTATATATATATATATATATATATATATATATATATATATATATATATATATAAAGCATCACGAACTAAGATGAAGCGCTGGCCGTTAACTACATATATAGTGATCAGTTTTTATGGACTAAACTTGAACTAGGAACAGTACTACTCTTCAGCTGATAAATTTACATGTACTGATCATGCATTCATTTATATATAACCATACAGAACCCAGAAGGTCAGACAGGAGAGTGAGAAAGGAAAGATCAGAAAAGAAGCTGTGCGGTCGATCGATCTGTTTGATCAGTACAGGTTGCATAATTTGGAAGAAACAATGACACTTCACAGCATAAAATAATATCATGCATGGACCATGGAGAGAGTACTACTGGGGATACTGCATCCAGCTTGTCGTGAATGAATAACACACAGCTGGTTTTCTTGGCAACAAATTAAACGCACGCGTGATTAATTATTCTACGAATTCATTCTCTCTATTAATTCCATTTCACCAAAATCTCAAATTCTCAATCCTTCCTCCACCTGCCTCGTTACCTAAGACAACAATAAGTCGAGCCATTATTGTTTATTGGGCTATGTTTTCCTCAATTAAGTTTTATTTCTTTTTCTTTTTATCCTTTAACATTTATTAATTTAATTCTCACAAGATATATTTAAATGTTATATTTTTTAGGACTTACTTCAGTATGAGAATAAGGACCATATTCTATTTTTTAGGACTTACTTTAGTATGAGAACAAGGACCATATTCCAGTGTTATATTTCTACAAAACAAAATTTTAGGTTATTATTGAGAAAGTTAAAAAGAATAGCGATTAAAGCTAAAGCTAACACAAAAAAAAGGAGCCCTTTTCATTTGCATTGCTCTTGGGATGCGGAAAACTTCAATTTGGTTTCTCAAATTTTATTTTTTTCATTAATTGAACATAATTATATATTTTATAATTTCTTCATTTCATTCCTCAACTTTATTTTTTATCATGTTTAAGTCATTGAATGTTAAAAGAGAGAAGAGAAAATTATTGGAAAAGAGAGAGCAAAGAGAAGAGTTCGACGGACCACATTTTAACCATATAAAAAACTGTTCTTGATGTCAATGGATTCGTCTTGGAGATATAATGAGTTTAATAGAGGTGATATTACCCTTTAAACACGCCCAAAAAAAAGAATCGAAGCCTATAAAGTTTTTTTATTTGATTTGATTGTTTTTTATTTTTAAATTGAATAGAGGATGTTTTGGATTGGAATTTAACTTATTGAGATTTTAAGATGATTTTAGAGTATTTTCAAGTGAAAACAAGTTGAATGATTTTTAAAATTCAAAAACTCAAACCCTGCTTTTTAATAACTAGAGGTGCTAAAAAAGAATCGTTAGTGGACAACTCTTCATCTATCTAAACAAACAATATATTTTAATTAAAAAAAAACTAATTGGGCACGCATGCTAGCCATTTAAGCCCAGCAACACTTACTCTTTATTTATTTTTATTTTTTAAAAAATTATTACCATTTATCTCATTTTTAAATTTTTTTAGTTTAACTATTTTTTACAATATCAATAAATATTTTAGATGGTTTATATAATTTCATAATATATAAATACACCATGCTATTGTAATTTATCTTTAATTTTCTTCTCATGTTAAATTTAAAGTATATAAGTCATATTTGCATTATCCATTTATAATAAAGAAAATCATATGTTCTTAGAAATCATACATATTAAATCTCTTAAGACTATGATAAAATATATCAGATGAAAAGAACAATTAATTATGAAAAAATATATGTATTAATTTGTTTCTATCTTGTATCCAATTCAATATCGCGCAGTAACTTCTTTTTTTTTTTTTTTTTTTTTTTTGTATAGACGGCTGCGCTTCCAAAACCATTTCCTTGTGCAAAAGAAAAAACTTGCACTAAAAAGGGAAGGTTCCACAATGGCCTGCTTGGTTTTCTAATCTCGCGCACAAAACTCCATTGTGTGGGGAAGGTGGTAGTGGGGGCCGGTTCAACCCTCCACCATCACGTTCACACTACAAGATATTTGCCATCGAAGCATTTTCTTTGATCTTGCATGGCTTTTATCAACCAAGTCATTGTGTTCCTAAAATGCGTATCTTTCACAGCACAAGCTAGCTAGCTAGCTAGCTGTTTTCATTTACACCAGGTCAAATATTCGCATTTCACACATCATTTCTTTCAAATTCAATCATCAGAACAGTTTTTTTTTTCACAGCACAAGACTGTATTTTTGTATGAGAAGATAAATTAATTATATAGTGACAATGATAGTTTAATAAAACTACAAGTCAATTTAATCAGCATCAAAATGCCTAATTCAAAGGTTAAATTTACACTCACGAGAAAAGTCGTCTTCACTGCAGTTCAAATGACCATATCCTCATTTTTACACTTGAAATTGTAACTCATTAAAGAATCTTATACCCAATCACATAAGATGATCATCCTGGAGTTTTTAATTCTATATACCATACACAGGCACCGTAGGAATTAACTTGGGTCACATTAACTCCTGCAGTTTCCATTTCTGCTTCACCCCAGATTAATTAAAGATGTTGCCACCTCCAAGGTCAGCGCCTGTCTTCCCTCCAGCAGGAGATCCTTCCGTATTCAAACCTCCAGGGCTCTCATGAGAAGTCAGGCAGCTTTCAGTAGAACAATCAGCCCCTTGGTGATGAAGACTAGGCACATCGATTTGTTAGAGAATAATATAAATCATATCTTAGAACCTTAAATAATAGCTTAAGCTTTTGGGTTGAGATGATTTTTTGACATGATATCAGAGCCTGGATGACCAAGCGGTCACGAGTTCAAATCTCACCATCCCCATTTATTTGATAAAAATTAAGCACAAGATAGTGTGAACCTGTGCAGGTTTCAAGCCCAAAGAGCTTTCACTTGAGGGAGTATGTTAGAGAATAATATAAATCATATCTTAGAACCTCATCTAATAGCTTAAAGTTTTGAGTTGAGATGGTTCCTCTTGACCATTCATAGAGGTTTAGGAGTAAAAGCCAAGTGAATCAAGAGAATCAATTATAGTTGTATTAGTTCCCACCCCCTTCTGGCTATCTGTATTGATAACTGCAGCATCAATAAATTGACTAGTAAACATCTTACAAGCTCTCTCAAGCATGGTCAGATATCTTCGTTTTGCATCCAGGGGAATATGCAAGTGCTTCTCAGCCTGCATAACAAACATATAAAGATCAGCCAGCTGGTGCATAGAGCCCCTAAGCAAAAGAGAAAGAGTTTAGAGCCAAATGTAAAGTCCACTTGAATTAGTTCCTTATAGAATGATAATGAAAGATTTTATGTCAATTACTTACATTTCATGCATATGATGAAACTGAAAGCAACTTGTTATGAGCTAAATGAAAATTAAAGAGTTCTTGATTATCAACTACATCTCAAGCTTAGCTAATCAAACCCACTTTCAAACACTCATTACTTGTTGGAAAAAAAGGATAGGGTGTGGTAGCTAATTTATAAGAACAATGAGAAGAATGAGAGGAATGATATTAATTTCATTTAGAGTTTTCTCAAAATATACACCTTTATAGTTCTTCTCGATATCTCTCTATACTTGTGTGATGCTTAAGATTACAAGCCTATTTATAGGCCTCAAGTTTTAGATAATAAAGGAATTAAACTATTTCAAGAAAATTCTAATTTAATAAGGAATCTAACATTCTAATTAAATAAGGATTCTAAAAAACTAGTCTATTATAAATCTTTCTTCATCAAGGATTCCTACATTAACTAGAGTTCCTTCTTTGGCTAAAATTAAAACTCTTACAAACTCTAAATCCTATTAGCCTAAATCCTAGTTAATATTGAACTTCAACACTCCTCTTTAATATCAATTGTCATCATTCTTCATAATTCTTAGCATATTTCTCATCTTTGCAAAAACATCATATTTGAGTGGTTTTGTGAAACTATCTACTACTTGGTATTAAGTCTTCACATACTTGACTTCAACTTTCTTGTTTACAATGCAATCTCTTAGATAATAAAATCTTGTGTTGATGTGCTTACTTCTGTCATGAAAAAAATGGATTTTAGCTAATACTCTAGCTGATGAGTTGTCCACATAAATCTTTGTAGGCTTTTCTTGTGACATTCATAATTCCTTCAATAATCTTCTTAGCCATATGGAATGACAAACACATGATGTAGTAGCTATATATTCAGTTTCACAAATAAATAATGTGATAATAGATTGCTTCATTGAACTCCATGTGAAAATCGTGTCTCTCATGTAGAAAACAAAACTTGTAGTGTTCTTTCTATCAACCGTATCTCTAGCCTAATCACTATCATTATAACCCATAAAATCAAAGCCATTAAAATAACCATATAATAAGCCAAAATCTATGGTACCTTTGATATATCGTAGAATTCGCTTTGATACTTTGAAGTGAGTCATAGTTGGTGTCTCCATAAACTTACTCACAAGGCTTATTTTATAAAGAATATCTGGATGAGTACATGTTAAATATCTCAAACTCTCAACTAAGCTCTTAAATGTTGTAGAGTTTATCTTTTTGGTTTTGAGTATGCTTCTTGTCATGTTAAGGATATTTTTATTCTTTCTCTCCACCACTTCATTTTATTGTGGGGATCTAGACACTGTTAGGAGTCTCTTTATACCATGATCAAACAAACATGGTTTTATAGGACTACAAACATCAGCATGTATTTCTTGTAGGGGTTGATTTTCTCTTGACGTAGACTCATTCAAAAAAATCTTGTAAAATTGCTTGCCCACTAAACATCTTTCACACAACTGATTTGGATGTATAATGGATGGTAGACCCTTCAACATCTCCTTTAGTGCCATCATCTTCAAGTTATCAAGTTTACATGCCCAAGTCTCAAATACCAAAGCCAAGTTTCATTTTCACACATGCATTTAGGCATTTAGACACATCCGTCTTTATATTTAGTAAGAACATTCTTTTTTTTTTTTTATCATGGCTACCTTTGCAATCATATCTCTTTTAGTGTCAAGTAATGTCAAAGTATGATCTTTCATCTTAATTTCATACCCCTTCTCCAATAATTGTTCTAAGATCAATATGTTGCTTTTCATCATTGGTATATAATAGACAATCCCTCTTGGTTAGACTCCAACAATCCCTAGCGTAATGACCTGTCTTTTGACACTATAACATTTAACTTTTGATTTGTCACACTTGCTATCAAATTTGGATCTTGGATTGCTACTGCCAGTTAAATCAGTTGATCGATTCCTTTCATTTGGTTAACCGTTTGATCTATTAAGGCTTCCTCGACCTTCTTTTCCAAGTCTTTCTCTTCCTTCTTCTTATTGGGAATATCCAGAACCATCTTGCTTTGAAAAAAAATGTTTGTGCACCCACATCCTCTTGAATCTCATTAACTTTCCTCATGGGCTTGTAATTTTCCCATAAGACCTTGTATTGAAAGAAAATCTATATTTTACGACTCCTCTATTGCGACCACTACATAATGAAACTTTTTTTGCAGTAAACGTAGGATATTCTCTACCACACGTGTCTCTTCCATATTTTCCTCATATCTTTTCATTTAATTGTATATGGCCAATACTTTTGCAAAGTATTCTGAAATATTCTTTGATTCAAGCATATGTAACTTTTCAAAGTTACCACGTAGTTTTTGTAGATGTACCTTTCTTACATTGTCAGCTCATTGGTTTGCTTCTTGTAAAACTTCTGATCATGCTTATTTGTATGTGGATGACTTGATCTTTACAGGAAATAATCCAAAGATATTTTAAGACTTTAAGCAAGCAATGATCAAGGAGTTTGAGATGATGAATATTGGTCTCATTTCCTACTACTTAGGGATTGAGATCAAATAAGAAGAAGATGAAATCTTTGTGAATCAAAAAAAGTTTACAAGGGAGGTTTTTAAGAAGTTCAAGATAAAGGATTGTGTAAGAGTAAATACTTCAGTTGAGTGTAAAGTAAAAATGTCAAAGAATGATGAATGAGAGAAGATAAAATCTACAACATTCAAGAGCTTAGTTGAGAATTTAAGATATTTAACATGAACTCATTTGGATATTCTTTTTGAAGTAGGACTTGTGAGTAGGTTTATAGAGACACCAACTATGACACACTTTAAAGCATTGAAGCTAATTCTTCGGTATATCAAAGGTACTGTTGATTTTGGCTTGTTCTATGTTTATTCTAATAGTTTTGAACTTGTGGGTTATAGTGATAGTGATTAGGCTGAAGATATGGATGATAAAAAAAAAAACACTATGAGTTTTGTTTTCTACACAGGGGACATAACATTTACATGAAGTTTAAATAAGCAATCTAGAGTCACTTTGTCAATATGGAAAGATGAATATATAGTTACTACATCATATGTTTGTCATTCCATGTGGATAAGGAGATTATTAAAGGAATTGAAAATGCTATAAGAGAAGCCTATTAAAACTTATATGGATAATTATCAGTCATTGCATTAGTAAAAAATTCAGTATTTCATGATAGAAGTAAGCATATTGACATAAGATTTCATTACCTACGAGATTGTATTTTAAATAAGGAAGTTGAAATAAAATATGTAAAGACACAAGACTAAGTCACAGATATCTTTACAAAGTCACTCACATATGATGTTTTTATCAAGATAAGAGATAAGTTGAGAGTTATAAAGAAATCAAGTTTAAGGGGGGTGTTGAAAGTAAATTGATTTCTGAAAATTAGTTGTTAAGAAAAAGAAATTAGATGGAATAAGTTGAAATGGTCGACTAGTTGAGAAACTATCGACTGGTTTAGTCGACAAAATATAATTCTTGTTCAGATTAGTGTAATTTCTTAATTTTCTAAGACTTTATGCCAATAAAAAGGTTTGTAATTCAATATTATTAAAAAGCATAAAAGATAGAAAATAGCTAAGAAAGCTTAGAGAGAATAACTATTTTTATTCGGGTCAACTCAGATTGACCCTCCCAAGCCGTTACTTGAGTCTTACCCCAGGTTAACCTCCGAGTCAGGTTTTAAAACTATGATAATAATCATTTTTATTCTTACGCTGCTTTGGATCAACTTGGGTTGACTATTTCAACTCATAGCTTAGGTCTTGTCCCATGTCGATCTGTTAATTGAGTATTAAAATTATGATAATAACTATTTTTATTTTTACGTTGACCCGGGTCAATGGTCAATGATCAACCTGGCTCGTGACCCGAGCTTAGCCTTGGCTCAACCCCCAAGTCAGGTTTTAAAAGTATGATAATAACTATTTTTATCCTTATATTAACCCAGGTCAATGGTCAACTCGACCCATCACTCAGATTTGGCCTCAAGTTGATCCTTGAGTCGGGTTTTAAAAGTATGATAATAATCATTTTTATCCTTGCGTTAACCCGAGTCAATGGTCCCAACTCGCAACCTTAGCCTGACCCCGAGTCAACCCCCGAGTCGACTTTTAAAAGTATAATAATAATTAGTTTTATCCTTACATTGACACGGGTCAATAGTCAACCTGTATCCTGGGCCTGACTCTAGTTCTATCCCTAGTCAGGTTTTAAAACTATGATAATAACTTTTTTATCCTCACGTTGACTCAGGTCAATGGTCAACCCACCTCGTGACCCGGGTTCGCTCCTAGTCGAGTTTCAAACTATAATAACAATTATTTTTATCATTATATTGATCTAGATTAACTAGATTAACCATTGTGCAGAGAATTTGATAGACCTGTCCTATCCCTTTTAGTGAGACAAAAAATTTCTCCACTTACACAGACTTGGATAGGATAAAAATTAATTTATATATTATCTAAATGTGCACCAAACAACTTCATAAAAAAAATTATTTTGTCGAGTCCATCATTTTTTAGCATACCAAACATTGTCTAAAGCATCTCTATGTATGTGCTAGAAGGAAATCTAAAAAAAATAAAAAAAATATTAATTTGATTTTTCAAAATTTGTTTTACATACTCAACAAATTATTATAATATCATTTCTCTTACACAAATGATATTCCTACCTATCTTACAAAAATATCAAAACCCTACAAAATACTATTCATTACAATATTGTTTTTTTACTAGTTTTCTTCCTTTGATTTTTTTAAATCTATATTTTTTTAATTTTCTTTCCATGAGATTATCATAGTCTTATGATCCATGTCATGAGCTTGACGAGTTCACCAGGATTGATTCGGGTTATTTTTTAGTTTTTTTTTAATTAATTTTTTTTTTAATTTCGTCATTTAATATTGACTTGATTGAGAATCATCTAAATTGTTTTTAGACCCATCAAATCAACCGAATCATATCAGGTTATTAAAATAATTGTGTATCAAATATATTAAAATATAACTTCAGGGCCCGTGGAATTAGTCGAGGT
>Ga0307518_10000832_pt1 | contig 23095 bp, 10 predicted proteins | sample 25_EM_MG_FD_203889 | JGI IMG/M metagenome (GOLD analysis project Ga0307518, IMG submission 203889) | Populus trichocarpa ectomycorrhiza microbial communities from riparian zone in the Pacific Northwest, United States - 25_EM | ecosystem: Host-associated > Plants > Roots > Unclassified | place...
CCCCCCCCTCTCTTTCACTCTTGGCCTTTGTTTCTAGGTTCTATGCTTGCTATGCTATTTTCTGTCATGTTCCAAGTAGTGGTTTCTTCTTGTTACAGTACCTTGAGAATGCATTGAGGCTCATAATTTCCTTGCCCTGGATCAGGATCTCATTTGGCAAGCCTTCAAGCAAAGTTGCACTGCGAAGATGATTCAAAGGACTGCACGTTCCAGCCCTCACTCTGGTACAAATGAAAGTGGCTAATTACTAGTTAAATATCATAAATTTTTTAATTAAGGGCAATGCCTTTTCTTTTCATTTCTTTTTTGTGTCAATGTGTGGGTGGGGGGAGGGAATCTGGACACCCCCTATTCTGCCATACAAAGAATCACCTGTTACTGGATTTTGATTTTGTTAGTTGTTTATGCTCTAGGTCAGGCTTTTGTTATATTCCAAAAAAGGGAAGTAGCTGAGATGGCAGTTGCAAAATTAGACGAAGTTTGCTTAATGCTATCAAATGGGAGGTATGTTTTCTCCCTCTTTCAGCACTGGTGCACATCAATTAAATATTTCCTGCTTAGTGGTTCTACTTTACCAGTAGAAATTCCAGTCAAAGCCTCACCGGTTTTATCAATAGTAATGCCCTCCTGCTGCTCAGTCTGCAGTGTTCCCCACTGGTTAACATGGTAGTGTTAGCTTATATTTGTTGGCATTGGAGTGCCCGGGATTGTTTTTCATTTAATTGTTTCTGTATGTATGCAATGCTTGCCCTGGCCTTCTGGACATGTAAAGCACTTATTTTGACAGTTATGGGCTAAAATCCATAATTTGTTATGCATCAAGTCTGTTGTTATTTTTGATATCTGCTCTGTGAACTTTTAGTTTGCTTGTTATTTGACAGTTTATACTTTTTAGATTCCCACTTATTCTTCTATTCATGTTCATATTTACAGGCCTCTGGTTGGTAGCATTGCTGCTCCTTGTTTCCCAGGAAAGCAGTCAACCTTTTTTGGTCATCTCACTATCAATAAACTTAGAATCCACATGCAGCGTGAGATGGTAAATTTTATTCTTGCTCTAACCATGCTTGCACACACTACAGGCAATGTTCAAGTGTATAAACTTGTCATGTCGCTTCCCTCCTTCTTCCTTTTTTCTTCCCATTGCTGTGATTAAAAGATGTTCTTATGCACAGAAAGAAGCAGTATCTACTTCACATTGTTCTCAGCCCAATACACTTGAGTATGATATGGCAATGGAATGGTGCCTACTGCAAGATAGATCAGATCTAGCTTTGAGAAAGCTACGCCAGGTCTCTATAATTAATTTAACTATGTCTTGGGATTTAGTAATCTCTTAAGTTTTTTTAATATCAACAAGAATGCTGGGAAAAAGATTTTTGTTTACTTTTTTGAAATGGGCATTTTGATTTTTTTTTCCCAGCAACAAGAGCAAGAGTTGAGAAAACTTAGGGCTACATTGAAGTCTAAATGAGCTGTGATGTCTCAGTTTATTGGCACTTCTTGACACATTTTTCAGAGAAAAGGGCAGGCTAAAAAAATTGTTTGTTTTGGGTAAGCACTCACAACATAGAAACACTGTGCCTTCCAATTATCCTTTTGGTTTATGCAAATATTATTAGGCCCATGCATGTGTTAATTTTCAATCTTTGCTCACGAATTCTAATTTTTCCTTTTCAAAAAAATAAATAAAAATAAAACACCCATTATACCCTGTTAGAGGTAGCCCGAAATGGACTTAAATTCAGTCAATCATCAGAAGTTAAAGGGGAGTTCACGTGCTGTGTGAGATTGTCTATTACACTGGATTATGAGTTAGGTCCCACCTTTTTTTAGCAACTTCTATCCGTGTTGGACCCACTTCCTTTTGCGTACCTCCATAGCCATAGCTTAGTCTTATTCAGTGAGCTGCACACTTGCATGTCTGCAAATATTTAAGCTTGTTTTTCCAATAGAGTGGTTGTGAAAGCATCAAGATCAAGAGAAAACAATTGCCAATTTTTGTCCCCTCCCCCTCCAAAAATTCTCATGTGGAGCCCCATGTCATCACGAGTTTATGTCATTGTCTACTCTTTTCTCTAGTTCCTGCATGTTGATTTTGGCATTTCACAAGGGTAATTGATGAATTCTGAAATGCTTCTCTTGGCGACTTCTTCGCAGAATGGATGGAATGCATGTGGAAAGCCGGAACTCCACTAGTTAGATAACAAGGCACTATTTTTGTCGTGCGCCAGTAAATGTGTTAGACGGATCAGTTTCGGGCATTGTTGGAACATGGAAATCAGGTCCCATTCACAACTACTACTGAGCTGGCTGGTTCACCTGATTTACATATGACTGATGTAAATGTTACCTTTACCAGCTTGGAGTTTTGTAAGTTACCTCGGTAACTTTTTTGCTCCAGTGGCTGGATTACATCAGCCATCAGGTGGTAATTCTTCCTCCCAGTCTGTCTTATCATGCATGGGTGCCATTTTATGTCTGGTCTCTTGGTCCATTACCTAGCGACTTGATGAGCAAACTAATTGCCATCTGAAATTCCTGTCTGTTTTCTTCCTTTTGGGTTTCTTATTGGTTCTATACATTATGACACCATCCCATTGCCCCTGGTCATAGCCTCTCGTGTTTCATAAATTGCGAGATGTTCTAGGAAAGAACAGTAGCCTGATTATCCGTAAGAGATGAACTCGCGAGTCTGGCGTGGTTGGACCAAGCTAACTAGCCGCACAATCAATTAAAATTATACTTGAAAATAGAAAATGCTATGGGTCCATGTAAAGATTTTCGTTCGCCTGATGCTCGCGTGTGGGATGTTGAATCCTGCAAGAACTTGACTAGGCATTTAGTCTGCTAAGTTATCAATCAATTCGATGCCATTTTAGAACAAAGGTGAGGGGGTGGTTCTTTCTCCACTAAACTTGGGATTTTTGCTTTAATGGTTGCTTTAAGAGTTGCTGTAGAAAATCCACGGGAAAGGATTTAGGTTTTGGCAACATTAACCTTTTATCTGCTTCACCCAAATCGGCTTGGGGAAAAAGCATGTCCATTGGTCGAGGTTCAATTGATGTTGGCCCTTGTACAACCAAGCAAAAGAATAATAATTTATTTGAGTCTTGTTTCTTGCAATGATGTATCCACCACCTTGGCCGAAAGCTTGAGACTTAGCTTTTGCGATAAATTGGGTAATTATTACATAAAATACAAATAAATATTAAATTAAAACATGATGAGCTTTTTTTGGGGTGAAATAGCAGTTCGAAGATGTTGCAGTTTAAAACATTTCAGAACTGTGATATTTGGCAAAATATTGTGGTTTTAGAATTGTGACATTTGACTAAATATTGTGGTTGTGAATTGCGATATAAATTATAATTTTATCACGGTTCAGAATTGTAATATTTAAAAAAATATTATGGTTCAGATGATATTAAATCAAATATCGTGGTTCAAAATCGTGGCATGTGTTAGCATATTGCTTTGAAAAATAGCTAGATATTTTGGAAAATGTTCGGATAATAGTCAAAATAGTTCAACTGTTTTGATAAACGGTTATACCGTTTTGGCTACTGTTTAATTTTGGAAAATTTGTGTTTTGCGCTTGCAAAGGTTTATAAAAGTAGTTTTTGTTAATCTGAAACTTAATTTACTTTATGATTTTAGAGAGTTAAAATTTTTACAATTTGAACAAAACTTGGACGGAGTTTATTCTATATAGTAACTATATCCAAAAAATTTCCTTCTTAATTTTTTTTTGTAAAAAGCCATAATAATCCCACTCAATAAATTATAACCAAATTCAATAAATTTTCACATTTTATAATCACAATAGGAATGTAAAATATATATATATATATATATATATATATATATATATATATATATATATATATATATATATGCAAAATGAATAAAAAATAATTTAATAATACAATATTCAACCTAAAATATATAAACATAACTCATTTATCTACGTCTATATCGTCTACTAGATGATTTGGGCTCATTAATAGCACAAATGGATCCAACTTCTGCACTTGCCTGAGTGGCCTTGTCCTCTAGCACGACATCGTCAAGAGGTAACCTCTTTTTAAAGATATTAAGTCCAGTGCAACAAATATTTAACTACCAGGATGCAACAGTGTGAACTTCGCTTTCTTCGTCAATATTACGAAGATAAGATACGACTTTTTGACTGTCCCGTAACATGAAGCCAACATAATATTAATAAAATATTAATGTTAAATCAAAAGATCAATACATAAAACTTAACGTTTAACAAATATTAATTATGAAAAGATTTGATTACTTACAAGATTTTGAATTTGCTGGGCATGTTGCTCATACTGCATGTATCGAGGTGGAGGAACTTGCTCGAGATCCAGAGTAATGACTCGACGTGTGATACTCGTGTACCAAATCATATACTTCTCATCTGTAATCACATGATACATCTTTGTAAATATCTCAATTTTTTTGTGTTATCTCATTATGATACATAAGCTCCATGTTGGCTTAATCAATTGTAATTATCTTTTTTTACCTCGACGAGTTATGGTGTACAATGCATCACTTGTGTCGATGTCAATTGAAATGTGTTGTTTGTAGTAGAACTGTTACATTACCCGGTTTAGGCAATGTAGCTTAACCATCTCAAAAAATATCAGTAGGACCATTTATGTCCACATGTCCATCTTGCTAACGCAAAAAGTCGGAGTAACTGTCAGTCTTTCATCCAAATAAAGCGTCCATATGACATGTAGAATATAAATTTTTTAAATATTAAACAACAATAATTCGGTGAACTTTAATGAATTTTATTAAATCATTGATTGAAAACAAAATACTTGGATAACATGCTACTTGTGTAGCTCATTCCAATAAAATCCCAACACGTGTTGGATTATTTTCATATACTCTATCAGCACACCACCTATCATTAAAAATATATCAATTTAATTGCATTTTATAAAGTTACAATTACACAATACAAATGCATATAATTGCAAAATAACATCGCAATACCTGCATCTGAGTGAGAGATGAGGTTTAACCCCCATAGCCTGGACAATTATAAATGACAATTAGGGTATCTGTGGTCTTCCTATATGAAGATGTTCCTACGACCATAATTGTTATTCAATAAAAATATTTTTGATCCTTTTCATACATGTAAGACATAAATGTATGTACAAACATGCCAAAACAATAGATCCCCAACTGTATATAGTGATGATGTCAAAATCATCCAGGAGTGTTAAATAAATTAAAGGCACATATTTATCTATTAGGTTAGTGAATAATACACTGCCAAACAAATGGAGTATATATGTTATGACATGCAAACATAACACATTAAGATTATCATAATGATTCATGCAAACTTAACAAATAATCAATATATTCATAATTTATTTTGTACCTCTGCAAGACCTCCTCGTTTGCATCAACTGGTGGTGTCATAAATGTCTCCTCAATCCACTTAAGACGTATGTTACCCCTTTTAATTTCAGGAGGGGGTGCTAATCCAAATGATCACTTGCATAACACAATTTTATTACGAACACCAGAAGACGTGATTGCTCATCCATAAATGGATAGTCCAAGCAAAATTGCCACGTCGTGTAGTGTCAATGTCATCTCTCTATGCCTAAGATGGAACGTGGGTGTCTAATGTCTCCATCGCTCAATCAATGCATGGAACAAGTCGTGATCAAGTTTGATATGGTCTAGACAACTTATGTACAAAAAACCTGTCTGCAACACATGGTTGGACTCACTTATTTAGTCTCATCTCCTTGTCTATACGACAATAAATAATGGTCTCATCCTACGTAATAATTTAAATTATAAATATATACATACATACACAACAAAAATAAACATAAATTAAAAATATTTTGAAATTAAAAACTATTACAATGTCAACGAATACGTCCTCTGATTGATGTCGATCCTGCAACCCCAAGATATAAGTGTCGGAGGGTCTGGTAGGCATGTACTGTGACTGATACTCTTAATGATCATAGTCATGCTCCCCCTGCTCAAAGTCACACTCTGTATATTAATACTCATGTTCTCCCTGATTATCGTCCAAAAATAGACGCTCAGCATAAGCATAACGATCTGCCATCTCGAGTGTGCGACATCCTATCGAATAATATTTGTGATTGATGTGAAACTATATAAGTTTAATATGCATAAAAAAAAATATAATAATATATCATAACATGATAAAAAAGAAAAATAATAATATATATTTTGCATACAATTGTATTGTCATACATACTTTATTGATTAGAACATGTTTTTTTTATTATGACTTGTATTATTGCATATGTCACACCTATAAGGTGCATGACTTTCTCTTGCATCCATCTCGTTGTGCAAACGAGTTAACATTCATTGATCACACCCGAATTTCCTTCTAGATGAGTATGCTTCAACTTGAGGTCTAGTGTAATTAGTCAATTCTAACTTGTCTGGTAATGGATGAAATGACATGCCATATACTGATCTATAATTCTGAATTATGTAATGATCATTAATAAACTATGTGAAGTCTATGTGATTCTCGGGGCACAACATGCAAGAACATGTGAACATAGCCATTGAAATGTCTGCTATTTACCACACGTGTATGTTTTATCATTTTAATTGATTGATGATCTATAGCTCTAAATCGTGTAATGATTATCAACAAACTGTATAAAGTCTATGTGATTCTTGGGGCACAACATGTGAACATAGTTGTTGGAATGTCTGCTATTTTACCACATGTGTATGCTTTATCATTTAAATTGATTGCTTGTCTAACTTCTTTAACAACACCTGGTTTGATAGAAGTGTTGATGTAATATCCCACATCGGCGGATGAGGAGTTGATAGCTGTCCTTATTAGTAGCGTTGGTTGCTGACTTGTTAGACGTGTTTTGGGGCTATGCGCAGTCACCAATAACAAATCCATAAGGACAATAAGACCCAAAGCAGACAATATCTAGCAGGTTAGGCTGGACTGTTATATTTGGTATCAGAGCTGGCCTCACTAGCTGTCCGGTTGTGCCGACGGGGTCATCGGGTTCATTGAAGAGGGGTGGATTGTAATATTCCACATTGGCGGATGAGGAGTTAGTAGCTAGCCTTATTAGTAATGTTGATTGCTGATTTGGTAGACACGTTTTGGGGCCATGTGTGGTCACTAAGAACAAATCAGTGAGGGCGGTAAGACCTAAAGCAGACAATATCTAGTAGGTTGGGTCAGGCTGTTACAGTTGACCTTGAACACTTCTTGCCAAAGTCAAATAACATTGCAGTATGATCTTTTGATCTATCACCGCTCACTGTCAATTCAATCTCAATTGGCAAGGTCAAATATCACCACGTTGAATTTTAGCATTAGCTTTACGTCTCCGCTTAACCCAATAACTATTACACCTGTAAAATGTTAATTGTACTAGAGCTGAAATAGACATTGCACGAGCACCTTTGAGAAGATGATTAAATGGTTTTAAAAGATTAGTTATCATATTACTATTTCGATGAACTCCATCTTAACTTAAAGCCTTTTTTTTTGTTCTCGTTCAAGCCATTTTTTATATGACAAGTCTAGATTACATATTTTTCTATACCACAAATCAAATTTGAACATTGAAGGTTCGTAACACATCCTTATCAAATCTTTTTTCGTAACTGGGTCTTTGAATTTATAATTGAAATTGCTGATAAAATGTCTGACACAATACTAATGGTATCCTATAGGTTAATGCCAAACTTATGCTACTCCATTCTTGATGTATGCATGTCTATCTGATGTTATACAAATATTTGTTCTAGCACCAGTAATGTATCTTTATAAGCAAAGCAAAAAAATCTCTAATAAAAAATATTTTCATACATATGTGTGTTATAAACACTGATGAATGGTCTACAATACTTGACCTTCAATACAAGATTCAAATGACCAAAATACTCTTTCAAAAACCATCGCACTATCATTAAGATTTTCTTTATGCGTCTATTCAACAAATGTTCTAGAATTTGATTCCTTTATTGTTGATAACAACCTAGGTAATTTTTCAAAAGATTCCTTGTGTGAACTAAAAAGATGTTCAATGACCTTCTGTTTTGCAACCCATGCTTTGTCATATGAAACTTTATACTTGTAATGCAATTTTATTTCATCTTGTATGCTTGGAACTGCCATTGAAAACTTATTCATCACAAGGGTTGATATAATATTAGCAATAAATTTTACATCAAACTGATAATGATCTTTTTTTGACAAAGGTCGAAATACATATGTGTCGTCCTTTTAACTATGGTATCTCAAATGAATTCTATCTTTTAAGATACCCTTCACGCAAATACCATTTACATTCAGGTGCTTGCATACATTGGAAAAAATGTAGAGTTCGACTGTTGGACTTTGTATTTAACTGAATGTGCAATGTGTCATCATTTAACTGTATTAACCAATTTATTTTTACTATTGAATGTTTGTCCAACCTCCCACTCATATCCTCCTAGCATTCGTATATGACTAAATACCCAATCACTAATAAAAACAACAAAATTAGCCCTAATAACTCTCCAAATTCAGGAATAGGAGGTATGATTTCATCATCATCGTCATTTAGCATCACATTCGAGTTTAACGTCTAGGCTCAGAATAGTTAAATCTATATTGATCAACAAATGGATTGTCAAACATAGTATCATCTATTATTTGCAGCAAATCATCTGACAATACAATGTTTTTACCTGTACTAATTGAATTTGAAGGATTGGCAGAAGTTGAGACATACACAGATTTTGGTTGACTATTCACATACAATACCAAATTCGTCAACTTATCAACAATTCAATGAAACATTTAATTCGTCATGATTTTACTGCATTCATGCTCTCGTCTATGAAATCATCAGGCATAAATAATTACATTATTAATTTACAATACACACAAAATCCCTAATTCGAATTAACATCAATTAAGTGCAACACATATTTAATTGAAATTATTATTTCATCATTAATTTAATTTTTTTCATTATCAACCCTGATTGATGATATTCTTAACTAATTTCACATTTATTTAACAAACCCTAAATTCACCATAAATCATAAATTCAACATAAACAATTATTTCATTTCAACTAAACAAAACATAAATTTTTAACAATGTAGTATGTTTACCTTGTTTGTAGGACTAGAAAAAAGGTTAGGGTGGTGGCAGCAACGACAACAAAGAGAACGATTGATTTTGCACACAAAAAATGTCCAATGATGCTTACAAACCTTTAATGGGTTAAATAAAGGTGTTTGGTGAGTTTTTTCATAGAGATAGTGAGGGCGTCGGTTAGTTTAGGAGAGAGAGGTTGTGTTTGTGTCTGTTCTGTGTTATTCGATATGGGTTTAAATTTTTATTGAAGTCGCGCTTCAAAAGTGCGACATCTACTTTGTTGTGCTTCTAAATTGCGATAATTACTAAATATTGCTCTTTAGAAGCGCATCAATATCAAAGTGTGTTATTCCATCAATATGTTTTTTTTTTAAAACCTAGGTTTTGCTATGTGGTCTATCCCTTTGTTGTCACTTAGAACAAGAAAAAAATGAATGATTTTAAACGTGTATTATTAGTCCATTGTCATCAATTTTCAAAGATTGAATCTCTAGCGTGTTTGATATTGTAGTAGCGGTTGTTTTTCAAAGTACTTTTTGCTCATAAATACATTCAAATAATGTTTTTTTAATTCATTTGTAATATTATTATATCAAAACAATTAAAAAAAATTAATTTAAAAGTTATTTCTTAACATAAAAAAATAAAATGTTTGTAATTTCAATTAGTTTAATTTTTTTTAATGTTATATGGAAAGCTAACATGCATGTTTAATTAAATAAATAAAAATTATACAATCAAATAAATATTCTAAAAAGATATGGACATAAATCAAATACTAAATAAAAAAATAAAAAATAAATATAAATTAATATATTCAATATCATGTCACGTCGAGCTTAAGAAAATAGTTTGAATAAAAATTATTAACATATAAATAAATATAAAAAAATTGAATTTTCCATCATCTAAAGAAAATGTTGCTTGCAAAGGTAAGCGTGCTTGATTTTATTTTTTTCCTTGTCAAAAGAGATGTCTACCTCATTTATTACACAATATACTAAAAGAGCTCAGTGCCCCTTTTACTGTTTATCTAGACTTAAAGTATTGTGGATTGGAGTAGTGTAATGACAGTCTAGCCCTTGCCACAAAGAGTTGAAAGGGTAGCGAGAGAGGGGTGGGGTTGGCTTTTCAGTGAGATGCATTTGGCATTGAATAAATGGGTGGGGAGAAAATGGTTACTTCAAGTTTTGCTGGGGCTGCTCTAGGCGTTAGTCAGGCCCGCGCCCCCATGTGAGGACACCTGTTGCTTGGGCTGACCTGCCTTGCGCTTGGTCAGGCCAAGTGCCACGTGACGCTGGGGCTGGCTTGCCCTTGCCTTGGCGTGAGCCAGGCCTGCTCCCCCACGTGGGGATACTTGGCGCTTGGGCTGCCTTACCTAGGGCGCACAGCCGGACTCGCGCGTCACATAGCGAGATCTGATACTTGAGCTGCCCTGCCTATGCACTGGGTCAGACCAGACGTGGCGTTGAGGCCACAAATAATAATATTTTTTTTAGTATTAATACTTTCAATGATAATAAAAATAATAATCTTTGTACCACAAATAATAATCTTTTTAATATTAATACTTTGAACTCTAATGAAAATAAATATTATTACTTTTAATTATAATAAAAATAAAAATATTTGTACCGCAAATAATAATATTTTTGATATTAATGCTTTGAACTATAATAGAAATAGTAATATTTATACTATAAATAATAGTATTTTTAATATTAATACCTTCAATTACAATAAAAATGATAATATTTATGGCACAAATAATAATAATAATAATAATTTTTAATGTTATCATTAAAATTAATTATATGATTTTTTTTTATGGTAATAATATATTGGATCTCAATACGTACATACCCAACCTCATATTGGATCTAGACGCAATTATATCCATCTCTATGTTGTACTTGGACGTCTCTGCACCCACATCCAACACTTTGATGCAGGAGTTTCTTTTTACTTTTTACAATATTTTATATATATAAAAAATCCATCACAGGAATCCAACTAGTTTTTATTAAAAAACAGATAACATGTCATGTGGTTGCATGGTCCTGATGACATCAATTTACATTGAAACATGAGAGAATGTTGTACGGTGGAAATGGGTATAATAAAAATGCTTCCTGTTTTTATTTTCTTTTAATTAATTTCCGAATGGAGCCTCGACGACTGAAATAATTGAGGCAAATAGGCAATCAAGTTAACGTTTGAACACGAAAAGCTCGGCCCTTGTACTGTTTACCAACAGCTCAAACGCACAAAAATAAAATAAAATAATATTTAATACTGCCTCGTGAACGAGAAAAATAAAATAAAATAAAATAATATTTATGAGCGACGTTTGTGCCTACTCATTCAAACGGGAGGTGTCCTTTTAATCATTATTATATTTTAAAACGCTTTAAAGGAAGATTACTTTATGAGCTGGTACACTTCCTATGTGTTATCATTTAGAGTTTGAATATTGGTAAAATAATTATATTCTCCTAAATACATTAATATTTAAATTAAAATAAATAAATAAATGAGCTTATTCTTTATATTGTTTTTTTTTTAAAAAAATGTTGTACGAAGAAATTTATGGACGCAAAAACACCATCTAAGAAATATAATTAAATTAATAAGAACATAATAACATGTGGGCTGGCAAGCATTCTGTCTTCACCCGGTTAAGGTTTTAGTGTTTTTTAATATATTGATATTAAAAATAAAAAATATTATTTTAATATATTTTGAAATTAAAAAAAAAACATAAAAAGGCAGAGGGAAACACTAGTTACACTACTGCTTAACTGCATGCTTCTTAAAACCCCACCAAACGACATAGTTTCCTTTTTAAAAAATGTGACCGTTAATTTAGAATACAATACAGAACAAGCACACCTGTTCCTCCAAACCCAGCGAGTACTCCCCATTCCCCTACTCTCCTTAAGTACCCAAAACGAAACACACAAGAAGAGAGATAAAAACTCCCTGCTCTTCTCTTTCTTCTGCACACTCTTCACTGACCTCTCTCTCTCTCTCTCTCTCTCTCTCTCTCTGTACTACCTTGTCAGTCTCTCTTTCTCTCTCTCCACATGCTCTCCTCCATTATTATGAACCTTTTCTCTTCCTTTTAGAAACCTGAACTCATATTCTTGGTTTCTTGAACTGTAATGGGGTGTGCACAGTCTAAGGTGGATAATGAAGAACCGGTTTCAAGATGCAAAGAGCGGAAAATCTTGATGAAAGAAGCAGTCACAGCAAGAAATGCTTTTGCTGCTGGTCATTCAGGATATACTATTTCCTTAAAGAATACCGGTGCGTCTTTGAGTGATTATGGCCATGGAGAAGCTGATCAAGAATCTCAGTTTCAACAGCCTTCTTCCCTTGACTCTTCATCTCAACCGCAGCCTCCACCGCCTCCGCCGTCTATGGATAATTTTCCTCCGCCGTCTATGGACAATTTTCCTCCGCCTCCGCCGCTGCCTGACTTTTCTCCCAGTCCGATTAAAAGGACTCTGAGCATGCCTGAGATTGTGATGAAAAGGAAGGAGATGGGTGATTCTGTTGCGATCGAGGAGGTGGTGGAGGAGGAGGAGGAGGAGGAGGAGGAGGGGGAGGAGTTGCGGAATAGGAATCTTAGTAGAAAGACCAAGAATTATGACAATATCGAAAAGGTTTCGCAGCGGGGCCCGCAAAGTAGTGGGAATGTGGGACCGGGGGAGGAGGATACTCGGCCGAGGAATCCACCAAGGACGGTGGAGAGTCATTCCTCGGTGGTGCCTCCGATGCCGGAGGCGAAGAACATGGCTTGGGATTATTTCTTTATGATGGATAATGTGCCGGATTCGTCCTTGGAACCAGAGGAGGATGCGAGTAGGAGCAGGGATAATTTTGGAAATGTTGAGAATGTGGGTGTTGGGTTCGGCGGGGTTGGGGGTTTGAGGGGTGGGGTTGATGGTAGTGGTAATGTGATTGATGGGGTTGAGCCAAAGACGCCGGAGAAGGCGGAGGAGAATATGGAGCCTGTGTTGAAAGAGGAGGAGAAGGGTGGGGAGAAGAAGGAAAGGAAGCAGATTGAGCATTCGAAAACAGCACCACCGGATTTTAGGGTGGTGGGAAGGAAAGTTCCTAGTGTGAATTTGATGCAGGTTTTGAATGAAATTGATGATCATTTCTTAAAATCATCAGAAAGTGCACAGGATGTTTGTAAGATGCTCGAGGCCACCCGCTTGCATTACCATTCTAATTTTGCCGATAATCGAGGTATAATTGGCTTGCATTGGCTGCTTGTGTTTAAATTTTTTGTTTACTTGATGTTGTGTTTTGATTATTTAACATGTGGATACTTAACTGTTTATGTTTTAATAGTAATTTTACGCACACTTGAACTTGCTTTGCTATGGGCCCATCAAATTTGCTAACCATTTTATATAATTAAAGCTTCTAAAATGTGTATATTTGTTGTTTGTGGAAAACTGAAGCTGAAAGCATCTGTGCTTTTATTGAATGATAAGTAATTTGTCGGCATTTTGGATTTGTTATTCTGAACGGCGGCATCTGCTTTTTACACCAGTTGGACTTTGTTATGGCATCTTCATCTTTTGTGGAAGCTTTTTTTGAGAACCTCAGGCTTTTTATTGGTTTTTTTCTTTTCAAAAGCAAGAAAAAGTTCATTTATCAACAATACTAGAGCCCCCTTTCCAATCACTTGAAAATTATGAAATACTGATGTGCTGTGCCTGTAGCATATTATTACTCTGCTAAGATATTTCCTTGACATTTTTGTTTTCCTTTTGTAATTGTTTTGTTTTTATTAGTATCTTTAATTTGCTGATATGGTATTCAACATTTGCAGGACATATTGATCATTCCGCTAGGGTTATGCGTGTTATCACTTGGAATAGGTCATTCAAAGGTGTACCTAGTGCTGAAGGTGGAGAGGATGAACTTGATTCTGAAGATTATGAAACTCATGCTACTGTTTTGGATAAGTTACTAGCATGGGAAAAGAAACTTTATGATGAAGTAAAGGTATGCCGCATCATTTATTAGTTTGATTTCTTATGTTTGCCCGTCATTTTGAGTTTCTTGTCCCAACTATTAGTTGTGCTGCTCAAACCTATCAGAAAACGGTCAGTTTCCTTATATGATCAGATTAAAAGTCTAAAGTTTGTAAACAGACTTTTAAAGATGCTTGACACTTTCTTGTAAATCTCAGCCATGGTGCGAAGCAATCATTTTTTTCTTTTGTTTCCATTTGTTTTTCGGGGGCAATGCTTCTTTCATTTTGCTATTGTCATGCGCTGGGGTCTTAGTGAAGTTTGCTTAATGTTGATTAGCAAGGGGAGCTTATGAAGCTTGAGTACAAGAGGAAGGTTGCTTTGCTAAATAAGCAGAAGAAACGTGGTGCTAGTGCTGAATCCCTGGAGAAAACAAAAGCAGCTGTGAGTCATCTTCATACAAGATATATAGTTGACATGCAATCCATGGACTCAACCGTTTCAGAAGTGAATCAGATACGTGATCAGCAGTTGTATCCAAAACTCGTTGATCTTGTTGATGGGTAAGCTTTTGTTCCGAAAAAAATGAAAAATTGAAATTATACTTTTATCTGTTCTAGTTTCCTGACATTTATCCCTCAAAACTTTATATGGTCTATTTGTATTGCTTGTTTTTCTTATATCCTGGCTAGAACAAGATTATGTGTGCAATTTATGACATTAGCTACTCTTCTTGTTTTGCTCTCCTAATGAAGTGGGCTGTATGATGTGGACTGAAAAGTTAGACATTTATGAACTGTTTGGTGGACTAGATAAAAACCTGGATTTGATTATATTCCTTTTAATCTTTAGGGGTGGGGTTTCATCCAATACTGCAATATAGATGTTAAATGCTGAACCACGTATGAATTTGCCCATTGATTTGTTGTTCTATAGCTATCTAATGTCTAAAGGAGGCAATAATAGGTGGTGTGTGTCCCAACATGTTGGCTACATGCAGCTTCTTCCTTTTTCCTGGTATTCTTTACTTTTGAATTATCTTAGTTTGTTATCACAATACCGCCAAGTCTCAGTATTCTTTAGCTAGGTGTCTGAAAGGTAGTTCTTTTTAGTCATGGGAGATTGGTCTTATTGGAGAACCCAACAACAAGTAATGCCATGATTTCAATAATGATGGCATGCCATTTCTCTACTTATTTACTTGTAAAACTCTGAATGCAATACTGCAGGATGGCAAAAATGTGGGCAAGTATGTGTATGCATCATGACAGCCAATTGAAGATTGTCACAAACCTTAAATCCCTTGATGTCAACCATGCAATCAAGGAAACAACCAAACACCATCATGAGCGCACAATCCAACTTTTGAAAGTTGTCCAAGGATGGCTTTCACATTTTGAAAAGCTTGTGACCCATCAGAAACAATACATTCACACTCTTACTAGCTGGTTAAAGCTAAATCTGATCCCCATTGAAAGCAGCTTAAAAGAGAAAATATCATCTCCACCAAGAGCCCAGAATCCCCCTATCCAAGCCCTTCTCCATTCATGGCATGACTATTTAGAAAAGCTTCCAGACGAGCTTGCCAAATCTGCTATCTCATCATTTGCAGCTGTGGTAGAAACCATAGTACATCATCAGGAAGAAGAGATGAAGCTAAAGGAAAAGTGCGAGGAAACCAGGAGGGAGTTTATGCGCAAAAACCAGGCATTTGAGGAATGGTACCAAAAATACATGCAGCGGAGAACCCCTACCGATGAAACAGATGCTGATAGAGGGGAAGATGCAAACCCCAATCCTGTTTCTGAGAGGCAATTTGTAGTTGAGAGTTTGAAGAAGAGGCTGGAAGAGGAAATAGAAGCTCACGGGAAACATTGCCTTCAGGTAAGAGAGAAATCAGTTGGAAGTCTTAAAATTCGCTTGCCTGAGCTATTCCGTGCCATGTCAGACTATGCTCATGCCTGTTCTGATGCTTATGAGAAACTAAGGTCCATCACCCAGTTGCAGAAATCAGATCGTAATCGTGCATAATAAAGTAAGCTTTTAGTTAGCAAAATACTACTTAAGTTAATCCTAGCCAGATGTTGCACAAATGTACCTTTTCTCCAGACAGTCAGGTCTTGTTGCGATTGGCTAATGTTATTTTTGCTGTTTTGTGAAAAAAATTTGGTTTTATATTCCTCCAAATGCATCTATGCACCTAGGGAAGGGGTGATTCTGTAGAAGAACACAAGTTATTTCATGTTTAATAGTCGCTAATGGTTACAATTGCCTCCTGCTTCAGTGACCTTTCAGGGTTCTGATATGATAGTATAATACTGTAATCTTGGCACTAAAGTCTTGCCACCACGTGCAGCTATTAATTAAAACACCACATTCCTATCAAGCATTTTGCAACAAGTTAGTGTTGGAATTTGGAAAGTCCAATATTTCTGCAGGATCTCCAAGTATGAACTTGCAATTCCAAATGACCCTGAGGAATGTTGCATCTAGTTTAGGTGGACTGGTGGAGATGAGCTAAAAAAGGAAGGATAATCTGTATTTTAATTCCTAATATATATTAGGATAAGCAATATTTTAGTAATTGTTCATCTAGTCAGGTGAACAATTACCACGTTGATAGTACTTTCTTTCTTCTAGTAAATGAAAAACTTGAACAAGGAGCTCCATTGGTTACGAGATAGTGCAGGCACGCGGCTAGCAGATTTATTACTCAACTCGTAGCTGTACTTGCTATGTTTGTGGTAATTTTGGCAGCTTTTAGTTAGTATTTTGAAATAGAAAAAACATGGATAATTGAGATATAAATATATTTGGTTGGAAAGATAAAAGATAAAAAATAAAAATAAATTTGTTTTTAAAATAATTTTTGTATTTTTAAAATAGGAGTTATAAATGAGACTTGTCTTCGTGTGTGTGTGTGTGTGTGTGTATATATTACTTTTGATTTTTTAAATATTATTACAAAATACTTTTAATTCTAAAGTTATCTATATATTTTCTTTTCAAGTAAATAACCATAACTATTATGAGTTAGAAATCACTCATTTTCTTGTCTTCTCCATCAAGAGCTCCTTTTCAAATTAGATACATACTCTTCTTCTTATTGTTTTTTTTAATAGATTTATTATATATATATAAATATTTTGCAGATTGGGGAAAACAATGTGTGGAAATACTAATCTAACCAGCAAAAATCAATAATGAACATTGTATCTTTATGAAAAGTGATCTTACCCGGGCTATGTTTTTTGGGTGGAGGGGTAAAATAATCATTTCACTGTAGCAATTCATAATAATTTGTATCTACTGCTATAGTGAAATGGCCACACTTTATAAAGTTTTTGTTTATTAGATGGAAACTAGTTTATTGGTTACGCTGTATGTCAAATCATTTTTTTTCTAATTATAAAAAAAAAATATAAAAATGTTAGGAAGCATGAAACCTAATACATATTGAATGATACATTTTAAAAATATTAAGATTGTGACATACCGGTCTCAATATTTTTTTTTAAATATTGAGTCGGTGATATATTGGATCGATAAAGACTGACCAATATAAACTTGTAAAACCCACGACTTGAGTCATGAGACCATGATAACTATATAAATACAAATTGAAACAAATTAGGAAGGTCAATTCAAATAAACAAAATATTGAAAGATAAAAAAATTCAATTTAAAAAAAAATAACTCGAGTAAACCTAGACAAACATGCCAGACTTGTGAGTTGAGTTACAAAATAGGATTACCCATTAGAAAACAAAACAAAAATACAAAAGTCAATTCTTAACCAATCCATTGTTGAAGTACAAAATTAAAAAAAAAATTAATTTTAAGAAATCAATGAAAAAACACCTGAGTCAACCTGTGTTGACTCACCAAATCCGCAACTTGTCTTATAAGATTGGATAACTCCATAGAAAAAACTTTGTTTTTTTTTTTATACAAAGTCAAGCGATAAAAAAAAATTATCCTAAAAAAACTTATAGGTGTAAGACCTTTTTTTTTATAAATAAATTCTTTGATTTTATTTGAATGAAGTTAAAAAAAAAAAAAACCTTTAAGGAACGCCTTTTAAAAAGAGCCCATGAGTTTGGGCCTACAAGGGCAAGCCAACGTGCTTGCCTATTTTATTATTTTAATGTTGTTTGTTTAGACAGACGAAATGTTATTTGTTTAATCAAATTTTTTTATCAAACGATACAGACAACACATCGTCTGCATCTCCAATAGGGTTGCTGAAAAATCAAGGCAGAGGTTTTTCAACCCCAAAAAAATGAATTTTTAACCCTTTTTTAACTACAAAACACCTACAAAATAATCTAGAGACCTACATAAACCTCTTTATGCCTTCAAACAACCCAAGAATCGGTCCAAAAACAATGAATCAAATTGAAAGTCGAAAATTTTTCGAGGTTAGATCTACCTTCTCATGCAATAGTAAGATGAAATAACATCCAAGTTAAATCTCTCTCATCGAATAAAACTTGTAGACACAAACATCGATCTTATTAGTGGCTGAAATTGATGTCAACCGACGATTCTCTTTTTACTATTAAAATCCAGTAACTTTCTCTTTTTTCAAATTAGGAACTAAAAATAAGAAAAATGAATTTTTATACTAAATTTAAATTTTTAGAATATTGAGGCACCGAAATGATGTCATTTAAAAAGTAAGACTAAAGTGAACTTTTCACCCAAATTTTTAAACCGCCGTCATTTTTTCTTTTCTTTTTTTCCAATTTGGTCCTCTAATTTTCATTCCCGCCCTTTCTTAGCAACTTAATCTAAATCAGCCATTAATTTGATCATAAAAGGGCTTAATCAAGTAAAAAGAAAGTTTAATAACCAGGATGAAAAAAGCTAATTATGGTAATCTGCAATGAATAGTGGAGTGGGCTACAATAATTTACCCCACCCCTCCTAGTGTTTTGTTAATTAAGGGGCAAGCAGTCGGAGCCTCGGAGGGTTTTGGACGGAGAAAAAAAGTATTAAAGTTGTGAAAAGGTTAGCTAGCACTGGCATGGGCTCCCTCTTCTAGACTTCCACTGCCTTACTTCTATGGCTATACTAGCTCAATTCAGCCTCTAGCAGGTTATCGTCTCACTTTTCTTCCCTATATATTTTACAACAGTCAACAGTGGAATATCTCCATCCCTTAATTTATTTTAGAAGATAATATAATGGGTTTAATTATATTTTAAAAAATAAAAAATTTATTTTAATGTATTTATAAATAAAAAATACTTTGAAAAGAAATCGTTATCACACTCCTAAAAACCCCGTATAATAGGATTTTTTTTTCATTACATTATAATGAAGAAAAAGTATAATCATTAAAATAAATTAGTCTTTATATTGATGAAAGTCTCCTTTATATATATATTTTTTAAAAAGTTCGGTAATCCACCAAGATTAAAATTCATATAAACTATCCAAGAGTATACTTAAACCAAAACCTTTTTTCTATCCTATGCCAAGATTCATTCACTTATACTCTTGGAATATATATATATATATAAATTTTATTAACGTGGATGTTTTAGCCAATTAATCTTATAAGTTCTGAAATTAATAATTATGAAAATCTCTCAAACTCGTTATTGAAATTTATATTTTGATTCATTGCATGCATGTATTCTTCAAATCGTGTCCGATATCTAAATAAAATAAAGTCAAAACATTTTTATGTATTTTTAGGTGATTATACATGGCATGTTCTAAAGAAAGCATTTTGAAAGCCAGTTTTAGTTTTAGAGCCAGTTGTCAATGAGAGTCAAGCCGTTTGCACTTCTTAGTTTATCCATTTGTTTGACTATTTTAAGCATCGTCCTCATCATTAAGCTCCATGATCAAGATCTTATATATAACCTTTTGGTTCTCAATCTTTCTAGGGAAATGACGGACGATGTTCCACAAATGGGGTGGCTCTGGAAGAGAAACTGTCTGTTCATGTAGGACTCGAAGCGTTAAGGAAGGTCCAAAACCCAGATGGCAAGTGTTCTGGAGAAAAACAAATGGAGGCAAGAAGAGAATACTCAAAGCGTCTCTTGTTACATCAGTACAGGCTTCTTATGATCCAGATGAATACTCTCAGAATTTTGATCAAGGCACAGATTGGACTAAGCCAGAAGACCTTTCAAGATCCTTTTCTGCTAGATATGCTGATCCTTCAAGAGTCTTGCAGAAGAGTAATACTGTTAGATAATTCACCTTGCTGTTCATACATTTTCCATGCTGCCCTGTGTTCTCTCTCTTTCCTTTGTTTCTGACTTTGTTGATGGATTCTCTCTATCACAAGATCGAAACCCTAGTTTAACAGTGTGATGATTGATGGGAGAGGCAAACTGGTAGCAAATGGGATGATGAACTAAGGCAGATACTTCTCCATGTAAGCATTTGGGATTGTTGTATAGAAATAGGCAGATCCCTTCTGTCCTACTCCATGATCTTGCTTTTGTCGACTGGTCGAGCTCGATACAAGGCAATAAGACAAAAGGAAAGGATAGATTGTTTCACTTTTTCCTAAATCCTACTTACTTTACTCACGAATTGGTCAAGATGCCTTCCTAGTGGCAGCCCTTGTTTTTTCAACTTTTCTCTGTTCTCAAGTGGTAGGCCAGCATTATTCGGGGTGTTTGGTATTAAGTTTTAATCTGTTTTTTTTATTAAATTTATTTTATTTTGTTTTTAATAATTGTATTTTTAATATTTTTGAATTCTTTTAATGTGTTGATATAAAAACAAATTTTTTAAAAAAATATTTTAATATATTTTTAAACAATTAAAAAAAACTATTATCATAATTACCGAATACTAGCGTTGAGAATCTTGCAGCATCGCTGCTTGTTTTCTTCAAATTCTAGGCATAAAACCCTGTTTGTTTTTGTGTTTTAAAAGTGTTTTTAAAAAAAATTAATTTTTTTTCTTCAAATTAATATTTTTTGGTATTTTTATATTATTTTGATGTGCTGATATAAAAAATAATTTTTTAAAAATAAAATAATATTATTTTGATACATTTCCAAATAAAAAACACTTTGAAAAACAACCGCACTCTCAAACACACTTAAAAGATAAATCCTGACATCTACTGTTAACGGCATCTCTAAAGAGAGAGGAAAAAATAAGCTTAAAAGATAAAAAATATCAAATAAAGATTCAAAATGATTTTTTTTTCAAAGAAAAATCATTTCTACATATCTATTAAACAAGTTAAAAATATTAAATTAAATTATTTAAAAATTTATTCTTTCATCAATTAAATTTTTATCAATGGTTTCTTTCAAGTCTACATATCTACATATTTATTATGTCACATTTCTATCAGACTTGTTTTTATTTTTTTAAATTTATTGTCAATCTAGTTGTAAATTATGTAACTACATGATCATAAAATTTGTGTCATTTATAACTTAATGATTAATGAATTAAATTTCAAAATGTAGACTTGAAGCATAATTTTTCATTATTGTAATTTAATATGTTCCAAAAAAATCAAATTAAATCATGAATTCCAATCATCACACTAAATCTTGAATTATTTTAAATTAATACTTTAAAATTTTATTTTTTAAAATTAAGTATCAACTATAAGCCAAATTTTTTTTTTTGATACCACAATAAATACATAGAAAATAAAATAAATCATGAATTTTAATTGAAAAAAAAAACATAATATAGAAGGATAAATTAAAAAATTGTATGAATAATTTAAGAGTGCAGATTACTCAACAATGAAGCCTCAATCTCTTTTAACGTATTTGTTATTAAGAGTGCAGATTACTCAACAAGATTCTCCTCACATTGTATGACGACTAAGAATATATCTTCATTTTACTTTTTATAAATGAACAAGAATTACTATATTATTGCTTGCGTTACACTCAGGTTGGATAAATTTTTTATTAAACTTTGAAAAAATATCCAAACATTATTAATGTGTTTTTTAATGTAATTTTTTTAATTATAAACTAAAAATCTGAATAATTAATGATATCATATTATTTACTTTTTATAATTTATTTTTTTAAAAAAATAAAAAATAAAAAATAAAAAAAGAGAAATTGTAGGTGAGTAAGATATTTTTATAATTTTTTATGGTCATCAATTTAATTTTTTTCTCTAATTCTTGTGTTAGTTTCCTTTTTTTTTTAAGTGATTCTAATAATTAATTTAATAATTATTCCATACACCATGAAATCTAACCAAGTATCCATTTTATAAACTATTTATATTATTAGGTACCGTTTGGAAAAGCGGTGTAATTCGCATTCCTAAAAAATTTTAATTTTTTTTGCTAAAAATTAATTTTTTATGTGTGTTTTGAATTGTTTTGATCTTAAAAATAATTTTAAAAAAATAAAATAAAAATTTATTTTAATATATTTCAGCATAAAAAAACAAACCCCATCTATACACTTCAAAACAGACTTTTAAAACTTTTCTTCTTTGAACAGGATTGTTGTCGTGACAAATCATTTTGCCCCAAAGGGAGACGAACCTTTGCAACCAAAAATTGGGCCTAGAAGCTTGTTGCCCGCCAAGAAAAGGTTGAAGCTAAAGCGACCATGGCAGAACTCCACCATGGCATCATTTCTTCAAGGCTAAAGTAGTCTTTGAACACTATTACAAGTCAGTCTCTCATATTTAAAAACCTATGATTGATCATTTTCGACTACCATCTTGTTATAATATCCTTTGTCTATTTAATCAAAATTACCCTTTTAGGCCATTTTAATTAGAATAATAGAAACCAAAATATTAAGATTTAATAAGAAAACCGAGTGATCAACGAGAGTCTTCGCTAAGGGACTAATTTATAATGTTTCAAAATAAAGGACTAAATTTGTAATTAACCCTAGAGACTATAGAGTAACTTGCTCTTTCATCCCTTGGTTCCATTCAAATCATCTTCCGA
>Ga0307518_10000833_pt1 | contig 23082 bp, 32 predicted proteins | sample 25_EM_MG_FD_203889 | JGI IMG/M metagenome (GOLD analysis project Ga0307518, IMG submission 203889) | Populus trichocarpa ectomycorrhiza microbial communities from riparian zone in the Pacific Northwest, United States - 25_EM | ecosystem: Host-associated > Plants > Roots > Unclassified | place...
TGTGCACCCCAAGCGCGATCTCTCATCGGCTCGGGCAAGGGAATACGCGGTTGACTTAGAATCACTGCATGAGTACCTACGTGAAGAAATGGCTGCTGCCCAAAAAAGGTACCAAGGCCCTGCTGACACCAGAAGATCACCCGCACCCGATTTCAAAGTCGGTGATCAAGTCTTCGTCAAAGCCAAGTACTTTAGGTCTACCCGACCATCAAAGAAACTCTCCGAGAAGAATCTCGGCCCCTACCCCATTATCGCCCAAGTCGGCACTCTATCATTCACAATCCGTCTCCCCGACTCTATGCGTGCTGTCCACCCTGTCTTCCACGTCTCACAGCTCGAACCAGCGACACCGAACACAATACCGAATCGGTCACAACCTCCACCACCTCCCATCGAAGTCGACGGCGAACCCGAGTTCGAGATCACCGAGATCCTCGACTCAAAGTTCGACCGACGTCGACGCCAATGCCCACTCCTCTACCTAGTTAGATGGGCTGGTTACGAAGGTACCGACGAAGAAACGTCTTGGTTGATCGCGACCGAGCTCGGACACGCATCAGAACTCGTGGCCGACTATCACAAAGCCTATCCGACTAAGCCAGGCCCCTTAGAAAGCCTCTCACGCTAAGTCTTTCAGGTCACCGAATAAAGTCTATTGACAGTGTACAAAACAAAGTAAAAAGAAAAAAGAAAAACTAAATACAACTACAATTGTTCTGTCCAACTATTTACTCGGACTCGCCTTCCTCGTCCTCATTCCCCGACTCCTCGTCCTCCCCGTCCTCTCCGTCGGATTCATCCGGCTTCTCCTCTTCATCTTCGGTCACCTCTGGTCTTGCCTTGCCCTTTCCTTTGCGGTCGCTCGCGTCCGCCATCCTTTTCATCTCCCAGGCGAATCCGTCGACCTTGTTCCCGAGCCTTGCCAACTCCTTGGTATTGCGATCGATGGCCGCGATCACTTCCCCGAGTCGCCAGTCCAAGACCTGAGCGACTGGGTCGGGAATATTCGATGGCCCAGCCACTGAAAACCCTCCCATCGTCACTTCGATTTCCTCCATGCTCGCGGCATCAACGACCGTTTTCTTCATCCGCTTACGCTTTTCCCCTCCTCTCGGTGACGTGTTCACCTCCGCCGATTTCTCGCCCTGTTTCCTCTTCTCTCCGCTTGTCGACCTCTCCATCACTGCCATCGAAACTTTGAAGGTACATTTTATCTTCGAGCGCTGACACCGACTGCAAGTCGGCGTGTGCGCACTGTCGGCCAGCTCGCACTCGCCACTGTTGCCACTTCGCCGGCATCGGTCGCATGGTGGCCTGAACCCCATGATGCCTGTGTTGGAACGGGCAGTCACCTGTCGAGGCTAACCGAATAATAAGTCAGCGAAATCAATAAAGAATTAAGATACCACGCACCTTGGGCTTCGCACCCTGTCCCAACCGAGCCCACATTGCCTCGCCAGCCGCCAGCGACTCAGCCTTTTCTCTCGCCCTCACCTCTGCCTCGGCCTTGCGTCTCGCCTTGAAATCGGCTTGCACCTTCGCCTCGGCGACTTGCTTCGCCACCTCCTCGGCTTTCCGTTTCTCTTCGGCAACCCTTCTCGCCTCCTCCTCAGCCTTCTTCTTCGCAGCCTCTTCTGCCAATCTCCTCGCCTCCTGTTCGGCCGCCTGTTTCATCAATCATTCCCGTCACCGACGTGACTGTTCGTCGAACTTGGCGATTTGTACTTGAATCAAGTCGGTCAGTTTCCCTTCCAACTCGGGCGAAGCAACGTGCGTCCAGTCAACGTTGTTGCCGTTGTTGCCAGAGGACATGGTTAAAAATCAAAGATGTTATATGAGAAGAAAGTGTTGATGGGTTGACCGTCACCGAAGGCCAGTCTTAAATAAGCCCTAACCAATTTTCAAACCCAGACAATGGCCACGCACATTCGGTGTGGAATACACATTGCAGCCTCGTGGGCTCGGCCCTAAGAGGGGGATACTGTCATGACCGTGACATCCGATCACCCTGTACCCTATTGTCCAATCGCGTCCACGCGTTCGCCATCTGTTTATAGTATGTACTCCCCTTTTTCGTTTCTCTCTATCTGTCTTGTAGCGCCACCGATCGGTGAGCGCATTGTCCGATCTGTCTCCCTGTACGATTACCTAATATGTTTCCTTTCTTGTTTCCAGTCACTATACATTCCCGTCCCGTTCCATTACTAATACAATACTCATTGGTAACCCGGTTATCGCACTTACCGTACTTACTCAGCGTGCAGTGCGACTGCACTCGTCGTTCGTTGGTAATCCCGACTTCCCGTACATCGCCTCATCCGTTCTACTTAGTATAAATACCTAGATACTCGGTCTGTTGTAGTTTCAGTTCGAATATCAAGTAAGATACTTCTCCTCTGTTCTCCCTTCACACTCTCCATCTCTGTCTCGTGCAAGCACTCGGTCGTAGACCGTTTACCCTTGGACACTCCGTATAACTCTCGGTCGGCCTTCCTATCACTCGGGAAGCGCGACTACGCTACATAGCATCTCGGCCTTACCACTAGGCCAACCCCTGACCCCCTGACCCCTCGTAGAGATCAGATCGGTGAAGAACCGGTCTTGACACTCAACTCCGGCCGGACTAATCCCTTGTCCAGCCCTCTGCCCTTCTCCTTCGTCTGCTTTCGTCCGGACTTGACCGGACCCCCTACTGGAGTAGACCCGGACTTGACAGGTGTTGTGCATTGCGATGTTGTGCATTGCGGTGTTGTGCATTGTGCATCATCATTGTGTCGTGAGTCGTCATGTTGTGGCGCAGAGATTGTGAGAGAAACTTACTTGTGTCACCTAGTAAATGTATATGCACAGAGATGGAGTCGAAGCTGCAAAATTAATCAGGACGAGACTTGCCTGTGCTGAGTCAGCTAAGCACTATGGGTACTTGCTCATGTAGAGACAGGTACACGGGTGGCCCAATATGGGAAATGTTGGACCCGTGACCCATGCCCCTGAGTACCCAACCCATGACCTGCACAGGTTAGGCTAACCCTTGCAGTTCACTAGCCATGAAGAAATGGCACTCCTCGAGAAAGGTCTCAAGGCCAGCACTCAGGTGGTTGTTGGACTGTGATACAGATTGTGTGGAGTCTGTGATCTGGGCCATCTGCCCGGTCATCACCTCCACCATGGCTGTTAGCTTGTCCATCCTCTCCAGGAAGGCCCTGGAGTTGAGTCCAGACTTGGAGCCGGATGGTCCCGCCACCTCCACTATCTTGTCATCAATGACAATCTTCACTGTCTTCTTCTTCTTCTGTTTCTCGCCGCCTCGTGGTGATGTTGCCACACCCTGTTCTTTCACCTTGCCCTTCCCCTTGTCCACTACCGGACCTGGTTCCCCCACCTCCAGCCACTCACACTTCTCCTTCAATCTGGCACACTTCATGCACGCCCTCTGCTTTGGTTTCTCCGGGTCCCACTCACACACTGCACGGTGCTTTATGCAATGCACGCATCTGCATAATGGTCAGTGACGAAGATGAAAGAAAGAATTGAAGTTGCTTACCGGACCTCTCCAACTGGACCTGCCTCTGGTTCCTCCCTCATCCTCTTTTTTGACACCTCCTGCGCCATTGCTCTCTGCCTCACCACTACCTCAGCAGCCCTCCACTGCACCTCTGCCTTGTCTTCTCCGCCTGCTTGCGTGCCTGGCACTCCGTTTCCTCCCTCACCTTCTGCTCCGCCTCCACCTTGGCATGTTCTGCCTCCTTGCAAGCCCTTGCCTCCGCCTCTTTGTGCACTCACCTTTCTGCCTCTTCCATGTGCTGCTTCTCCTCCCTCTTCACTTGCTTGCAATGACAGCGCTTCACTTTGGTGTCAAGAATGTCAGACTCGTCCTCGCTACCAGACTGTAGCTCCGGTGTTGAGGCTTTCATCCAATCCCTGGACTTGTTGGCAGCAGAGGCAATGGGGCTGTTGGATTTAGCAGTGACAGACATTTAGAAATCAAAGGCAGGAAACTGAGGGTAAAAGCAAAACCAGTCTGATCTTTATAGATCCAAAATTCATACTCAGACATTCACTCCGGGCTCTGCATTGTTCTAGGTGACCACACTTCAGCCTCATTGGGGCCTCATGGGTTCAGCCCCTAAAGGGGGATACTGTCATGACCATGTCCAACTCCAGGTCTTATCTGGTTACTCCGGTCGCATCACAGCCCTATAGCTCAACTCCGGTTGCTCTCAATTACTCCAGTCACGGTCACACAGATATGCCTCCATTAAGTATGACCCCTGGACTATCCTCTGTTTGTTCATTACCACACCTCGCTGTTTACCCTGCCTTGACATGAGTTCTCCATGAACTCGATATGTCCTATATCTTGTAGCATTTTCACTGGACCTGGTTTATTTTATCTGGACCTGACTTTATTTTCATCAGACCTGACCTAGTACTCTCTCCAGTTGTCCCTTGTCCGCCTTTTAGGCTGTTTACTTGTCACCATATATACTTGTCCCTAGTTTGCACTTAGTATAAGTACTCTGTAGATTATCCTGTACTCTTCAGTCTGAAATCAACTTAGTCACTACTCCAGTCTCCATCTGTCTCCATCTCTGTCTCCACCTCCATCACCTTGACCAGAACCTACACAAGGGATCAATGCTCGTTGTCCTTAGTTGTTGAATCCAAGTGGTCACCAACTCCGGCCGGACTAACCTCTTGTCCAGCCCTCTGCTCTCCCCCATTGTCTGCCTTCATCCGGACTTGACCAGACCCCCTACCAGTGTCACATCCATGCCAACTCTGACACATCTCCTACTTGCTCCGATGCATCTCCTCTTTGCTCCGACATCTCTCCTACTTGCTCTGACACATCTCCTCTTTGCTTTGACGTCTCTCCTACCAACTCTGACATATCTCCTATTAGCTCCAATGTATCTCCTATTAGCTCCAACATATCTCCTATTAGCTCCAACGTATCTCCTATTAGCTCCGACATATCTCCTACCAACTCCGACATTTCTCCTCCAAACTCCTACTCTGTTCCTCCGGTCTGTCCGGCCCGCTTCTGTCATACCTTCAGGTACATACCCTGTTTCCTTCCTGTCACTTACTTGTCACCCTGTTGCTACTTACTCCTTCCATGTGTTTACCCTTTTCATGTGCTTCTTCCTCTCGTGTGTTTCTCCTACTCCGCCTTTCACATGTCTTGTGTTTATCACAAGGATCCTGTCCTTTCAGTTAGTATATAAGTCTCTGTGTATCTCCTCGTACCTTAGTAAATATCAACAAAGCCCCGTCCTCATCTTGCTTCTGCCTGACTCTGAGTTCCTCCTTCAACTCAACTCCTACTCCTACTCCTACTCTTCTTCCTCCGTCATAACTCTGCTCCTCCAAAATACGAGGGCTGAGCCTGTCCAAGGGCGCAGCACATAAGCTGAAGCCAACGCCCTCACCCCCTACATCTTCCTTCCTCTTCTTCAGGTGCTGAACTCCTCCCCTGTAGGACTTGTCCTCCTCTACATCAGACTTGCATCTCCTCCTTTCAGAGTTGTACCTCCTCCCGTCGGACTTGTCCTCCTTTTCATCGGAGTAGCACCCAGAAGCAAGGTGGAGATCATAGGTGCTTGGCAACCAGAGTAGACCCGGACTTGACAGACAATAACAACAACAAGTTTGTCGACACCCCGGAGGAGCTAGACCCTGGTCTAGCTGTCTTCCACAACCTAGCCGTTGTTGTCAACCACCTCTCCCACTCTTCTGGCCAGACCAACAAGTCCTCTTCCTCCCATGCCAAAGTCTGTGAACTGGACACCTTCGACGGCATGGACCCCAAAAAGCTCTGGACCTTCTTGGTCCAATATGAACTGTGTTTCCAGGACTGCGCCAAAGTGTTCTACCTAGATAGGGCTAAGGTAACTTTTGCTCAGTCCTATCTTAAAGATATGATGTTGGAGTGGTTTGAGCTGGACCTCCTGAACTTCAGTGATCTGGCTGACCGTCCACGATGGATGGACAGCTGGGTCCACTTCATTGCTGAGCTACAGAGTATGTTCAGACCTGTCAAGTCCGGGTCTACTCCGGTAGGGGGTCCGGTCAAGTCCGGACAAAAGCAGACGAAGGAAGGGAGCAGAGGGCTGGACAAGAGGTTAGTCCAGCCGGAGTTGGTGACCGCGTGGATTCAACGACTAAGGATAACGAGCGTTGATCCCTTGCATAGGTTCCGGTCAAGAGGGGTAGACGGAGATGGACAAGAACAGGAGTAGATGACTATGGTTGATTTCAGACTGAGGTATACAGAATAAACTACAGAGTACTTATACTAAGTAAGAACTAGGGGCGAGTATTTACGGTGACAAGTAAACAGCCTGAAAGGCGGACAAGGGATAACTGGAGAAAGTACTAGGTCAGGTCCAGGTAAAATAAAGTCAGGTCCGAGTAAAATAAACCAGGTCCGGTGAAAATGATACAAGGTAGGAGATATATCGAGCACATGGAGAACTCACGTCAAGCCAGGGTAGACGGCGAGGTGTAGTAAGGACTGTGTAGGGATTAGACCAAGGGTCGTACATAGCGGAGGTATATCTGCACGACCGTGACTGGAGTAAGTGATGCACGACCGGAGTTGAGCTATAATGCTGTGATGCGACCAGAGTAACTGGATAAGAGCCGGAGTTGGACATGGTTGTAACAGTATCCCCCCTTTAGGGGCCAAACCCATGAGGCCCCAGTGAGGCTGACGTGGTCGTCTAGGACAATGTGGAGTCCGGAGTGTTTGTCTGAGTACGAATTTGTGGATCTATAAAGATCAGACTGGTTTTGCCTGTACCCTCAGTTTCCTGCTCTTGATCTCTAAATATCTGCCATTGCTAAGTCCAACAGCCCCATCGCTTCTGCTGCCACCGAGTCCAGGGATTGGACGAAGGCCTCAACACCAGAGCTACAGTCCGGTAGTGAGGACGAGTCCGACGTCCTCGACACCAAAGCAAAGGAGCACCGTCATTGCAAGCAAGTGAAGAGGGAGGAGAAGCAGCACAGGGAAGAGGCAGAGAGGCGAGCATGCGAAGAGGCAGAGGCAAGGGCTCGCGAGGAGGCGGAGCGCGCTAAGGCAGAAGCGGAGTGGAAGGCGAGAGAGGAGGCGGAGCACCAGGCACGTGAGCAGGCGGAGAAGGACAGGGCAGAGTTGCAGTGGAGGGCTGCAGAGGTTGCAGCGAGGCAGAGGGCACTGGCGCAAGAGGCGTCGAAGAAACGAGCAAGGGAGGAGCCGGAGGCGGGTCCGAGTGGCGACTGGAGCGACGAGGTCCGGTAAGTATTACTCTTATTTCTTTTGCTTCTTTTTCTTTTTATTAACTTCCTGGCAGGTGCCTTCGTTGCACGAAGCACAAGGCTAAGTGTGAAAGAGACCCAGAGAAGCCTAAGCAGCGTGTGTGTATGAAGTGCGCAGGGCTCAAGGAGCGATGTGAGTGGCCGGAGGTGGGGAATGCCGGGTCTGGGTCCGGTGGTGACAAGGCAAAGGGCAAGGCAAAGGAGAAGGAGGTGGCGATGTCACCGCGCGGAGGCAAGAAGCGCAAGAAGAAGAAGACAGTCGTGAAGGTTGTCAATGACAACGAAATCGTCGAGGTGCCGGGGCCGTGGAGGAGATGACCGGGCAGATGCGCTGGGTCATGGATGCCACTTGCTTGGTGGCAAGGGGAAATGAGTGACTGACGGCCAGCCTCGAGACGTTTCTTGAGGAGTGCCGCTTTTTTACAGTGCCATGGGACGAGGACGAGGAGTCGGAGGACAGCGAGGCGAAGGTCGACCCGGAGGAGGTCGAGCAAGAGGTCCAGGGGCTCCAAGAGGAGCAAGAGAACCCTGGCAGCGGTGTGCCGGAGTAAGTGGTCCAGTCCGGATTTTGTAAATAGAATGTAAATTAGTTTTACTTTTTTGTTTATAAAGAAAAGTGACCTGGGTTTAGTGAGTGATATTACAAGATAAAGTGAAACAGAGAAGAGAGACAGATAAGAGAAACAGATAAAGGAAACGGAGGTGAGAGTAATACTACATGGACGCGAGTGGTCCGGGTTTATCCAGGTACCGGACATGGTAATCTTCTAAGAGTTCTGTAGTGTTGCCAAGTTCAGTGGCGAGAAGCCATGACATTTCTTCGTCAGTTCCTTCGTAACCGGACCAGCGCACCAAGTACAACAGTTTGCATGATTTGCGTCGACGGTCAGCCTTGGAGTCGAGAATCTCAGCGATCTCGAACTCCGGTTCACCATCTACTTCGACCGGTGGCAGAGGGGGCTGTATCCGGTCCAGTATGGTATTGGGTATGGCCGGTTCGAGTTGGGAGATGTGGAAGACAGGGTGAACGGTGCACATGGAATCTGGAAGGCGGAGAGTAAAAGAGAGAGAGCCTACTTGTGCTATGACAGTGTAGGGACCCAAGTTCTTCTCTGATAGCTTTTTGGATGGTCGAGTGGACTGGAAGTATTTGGCTTTAACGTATACTTGATCACCTACTTTGAAGTCTGGTGCCGGAGTATGTTTGGCATCAGCCGGTCCTTGGTAGCGAAGTTGCGCGTTGGCCATTTCTTCTCGAAGGTATTGATGCAGCGACTCAAGGTCAACTGCATAGTCACGAGCCCGTGCAGAGGTCATATCGCGTTCCAGATAGACGGAGATGTTAGGATGATAACCTTTGTTAGCGAAGAATGGTGAGACTCCGGTGGTGGCACTAGGTGTGTTGTTGTATGCGAACTCCGCCAATGGGAGTAGGTCCGCCCAGTTGTCCTGCTGGTAATTGCAGTAGATGCAGAGGTATTGTTCGAGTGTCTGGTTGGATCGCTCTGTCTGGCCATCGCCCTCCGGGTGGTAACTGGAGGTGAAGTGGAGGCGCATGTTGAGGGCTTTTCCAAGTGACCGGAAGAAGTGTGAGACAAACTCAGTACCACGATCTGAAGTGACATGGGCGGGAACACCGTGCTTGGAGAACACATGGAGTAGGAAGAGCTTCGCGAGCTCCGGGCTAGTGATGGTGTCGTGAGTAGGGATTAAAATGGCTTGTTTAGAAAGCCTGTCTACCACAACCAGGATGGCTGTGAAGCCAGTATATGAGGGGAGTTGCTCTATGAAGTCCATGGAGATGGAGTTCCAAGGCTTCTCCGGTACGGGGAGCTGTTTGAGCAGTCCGTAAGGTCTATGGCGCAGTGTCTTAGCTCTTGCGCAAGAGGTACAGGACCGGACGTAGTCCTTGACAAAGGTCCTGAGACCAGGCCAAGTGTATTCACGCTGGATTAGTTCTAGAGTCCGGTTTTGCCCAAAGTGACCAGCGAGTGGGTGGTCGTGTTGATACCGGAGTACCCAGAGACGGAGGTCATCCAAGTCCGGTACGTATATGTGACCATCTAGTCGAAGGAATCCAGCCTCGTCGGTGGACCAGCGAGAGTCCAGTGGATCTGCGAGGTGGACCTGGGCAATGGGATCAGAGGGTAGTGCAGAAAGGATGTCGCTATGGAGTGTTTCCATGTCCATGATTGCAACTGCACAGAGAACCAGAAACTCTAAGTAAGTAGTGTGAAGAGAGTTAGAGAGCTGTTCTTGAGTGAACACCGGCCTAAGATTTTGGGGATTAACCTGGGCATAGCCACTATCCCCCTCTTTGGGGTAGACGTCCCATCGTCTAGTGAGAGCGTCCGGCTTGGCACTGAGTTTTCTGGTGCGGAAATGAATGACAAGATTAAATTCAGATAAAAATTCAGACCACCAGGCTTGCCGGCAGGACAGTACTTTTGAGGTGGAGAAGTACTCGTGGTCTGTGACGATGTCTATAGGAGAGGCGGAACCTTCGAGGTAGTGGCGCCAGTTCTGGAATGCCTCGAAGATGGTGAGGAGTTCCTTATCGTGGGTGTCATAGTTCAACTCCGGAGCAGTCAAGGTCCGGGAGTAGTAGGCGACCGGACAAATCTCTCCATCAGCGCAAGTAATAGACAGGATGCCAGTGACGGCGTAGTCAGAGGCATCCGTTTCCACGATGATAGGGGTGTCTGGAATGAAGTGGGTGAGGATGGGCGCAGTAGTGAAGGCATGTTTGAGCGCATTGAAAGAACGTCAACAGTCCTCAGAGAAGTTCCAAGGAGTGTCTTTCCGGGTGAGCCAGGTAAGAGGGACCACGATGTCCGAGTAGTTGAAGATAAACCAGTGGTAGAAGTTGGCAAAGCCTAGGAAGGACTGGATGTCCTTTACCTCTTGTGGTTCAGGCCAGTCGGAGATGGTTTGGATCTTGTCTGGAGACATAGTCAGACCGTCAGGAGAGAGGCGATAGCCAAGGTACTCTACCGAGTCCGAGTGGAACTCACATTTCTCCGGTTTGGCAAAAAGGCCATGCAACCGGAGACGGCGGAGCACTTCTCGGACATGCTGCTGGTGGGACTCCATATCCTCGGAGTAAATGAGGATGTCATCGAGGTACATGACGACACAGACATCTAGCATGTCAGCGAAGATGGTGTTGACAAAGCGCTGGAAGGCTGCAGGGGCGTTAGTGAGGCCGAAGGGCATGACTAACCACTTGTAAGACCCATAGCACGTACAGAAACCGGTCTTCCATTCATCGCCCGGAGCAATCCGGACTAGATGGTATGCATGCCGGAGATCGATCTCTGAATAGATTTTAGCATGGCTGGGTGAGTCCAATAGATCAGAGATTAGGGGGAGTGGATAGTGATCCTTTTTGGTAATTTTGTTTAGACCTCGGAAGTCAACGCAGAGGCAGAGTGAGCCGTCCTTCTTCTTTACAAAGAGGACCGGAGCAGCGTGGGAGGAAGCAGTAGGATGGATGAAACCTGTATTAAGATTCTCGTCGATGAAAGTCTGGAGAGCGGAAAGCTCAACCGGAGACAGTGAGTATAGAGTTCCCAAAGGAGGGGAGGTACCTTCTTCAAGGTCGATCTTCAAGTCGTAGTCGCGATGTGGGGGAAGTTCAGAGGCCTTCGCCTTGCTGAACACATCCGCATAATCGCGATACTCTGGAAAGACAATGTCCAAGTCTGGCAGAGTAGAGGTGGAGGAAGAACGAGCCTTTGCTGTGTCACAAGGGTGCAGCTGAAGTTGGTATTTGGTGGATCCCTCTAATTTGCACGCACGCACGAATGCGGCTGCATTTATCAGAGAGATGTGCGGAGGGGTGCAAACCGGAGTGTCAACAGATGGCACTGAGCCTGGGGTAGACTGGCCAGAGAGGCCGGAGTCAGGGTTACCAGACTGGACCGGAGAGGGAGTCGACGGGGGCACTAGCAAACTTGGTGCAGGGGTCTGGAAAGTTAAACTGCTCAGTACCCAGTCAATCAACGGATTGTAGCGGGTGAGCCAGTTATGTCCAAGGACAATCATGCTTTCAGAATCTAGCAGAGTGAGGTAAAAAGTCATAGGGGTGACATCACTGGATGCGGGGAACTGCACTGATAAATCGACAGCTTGAGTGATTACAAAATTCAAGGTATCGTCAAAGAGCCGGAGTACAATTGAAGAAACGGAATAGGAGGTAAGATTGTTTTTGTGCGTGAATTGTAAATCTACAAAGCAATGCGTGGACCCGGAGTCCACAAGTGCGCGGGTTTTAGGTAAGTTGTAAGACAAAAGGAGAACATGAGGCATAAGGGAATTAGGATCATAAAGAGCGGACGCGTTGAGGCGGGCCTCCTTGGGTGCACTTCCGGAGTCAACGCAGCTCGCTGGTTGTGCGGAGGGCCGGGAGCTGCTTACTCTTTTTTTGACTCAGAGTTGGCACCCGAGTTCGAGTCCGTCTTACCAGACTCAGTAGCGATGGCCGCAGCGTGAGCCTTGGCCTTTTTGGTTTTCTTTGGACAGTTGTCCACGAAATGACCGGTTCCTCCACAGAACATGCAGAGGTTATTGTCCAGACGTCTCTTGCGCTCGTCTGCGGTTAGCTTCCCATCCTTACCAAGCTTGTTGGTTAAGTCCGGTCTGGAACCGGAGGAGGACTGGTTGCTGGTCGCCTTGGACGAGCCAGAGGAGTTGGTGGAGCTGGAGGGGTTTCCGGTCTTGGATTTCTCCTGACCAGAGTTGGATGAGTTGCCTCCAGAGTTGGAGGACTTGGTTGGAGACGAGGTGGACTGGGTCTTCGTCGTACGAGAGATCTCGTCTTTGCGCTCCCAATAGCGCGCATTGATCTCTTGACAAAGGGCCCTAAGCCCATGTAGAGTCAGGGGTTTCCCAACTCGAGCAATTTCATCCTTGAGATGATCCGGGAGACCGGAGTAAAACAGGTGGCGGAGCACGCCATCTCCGTAGTCCTGGACCTGGGAGGCGAGTCAGTTGAAGTCTACTATGTACCATGTAATGCAGTGAGCGTCCTTCATCCGGAGATGCTCGAGTTGATGCTCTGCATCAGCGATGGGGTCGTGAGGTCCAAAGGTACTCTGGAGCTCAGCGACGAAGTGGACCCAGCTGTCCATCCAGCGTGGACGGTCAGCCGGATCACCAGAGTTGAGGAGGTCTGGTTCAAACCATTCTAGTGTCATCCCTTTTAGATATGATTGGGTGAAAGTTACCTTTGCCCTATCAAGGCAGAATGCCTTGGCTCGATCCTGGAAGCATAACTCACACTGGACCAAGAAGGTCCAGAGTTTTTTGGGGTCCGTGCCATCAAAGGTGTCCAGTTCACGGACCTTGGCACGGGAGGAAGAGGAGTCGTTGGTACGATGAGAGGAGCGGGAGAGGCAGTTGATGGCAACGGCGAGATTGTGGAAGACAGCCAGACTAGGGTCTAGCTCTTCCGTGGCGTTGAGAAATTCATTGTCGTCATTGTCGTCATTGTTGTTATCTCCAGGGTCGTCCAGATCATCTCCGGGACCATCCTCAGGGCCGAACCATTGGAAACGACCGGGTTCGCGATGCTCCGAGGTGGAGTTGCGATGGTAGGGGAACCAATCACCAGAAATGGATTCATGGTGACCTAAGTCTGCAGAACCGCGAAGGCTCTGAGATGCAGCATCTCGATGTGGAGTCACAGACGCTGTGGGGTTTCGAGCTGTGAAGCTCCGGAATTGGCTAATGGAAGCCGGAGGTTGCCTGCGGTTAGACAGGGCTTGCTGGGCAGCAGAAAGATGGAGGTCATTTACTGCACCTGCTTCTTCAGTGAGTGTGGCAGCAGTACGAGCGCGAGAGCGCGTAGTCATGGTCATGAGGAAATGGAAACTAGTTTGCGTATGAGGTTTTTTGTATAGTGCACCCACACAAGTGTGAGTCTGAAATACTGTCAAGTCCGGGTCTACTCCGGTAGGGGGTCCAGTCAAGTCCGGATGAAAGCGGATGAAGGAAGGGAGCAGAGGGCTGGACAAGAGGTTAGTCTGGCTGGAGTTGGTGACCGCGTGGATTCAACGACTAAGGATAACGAGCATTGATCCCTTGCATAGGTTCCGGTCAAGAGGGGTAGACAGAGACAGACAAGAACAGGAGTAGATGACTATGGTTGATTTCAGACTGAGGTATACAAAATAAACTACAGAGTACTTATACTAAGTAAGAACTAGGGGCGAGTATTTACGGTGACAAGTAAACAGCCTGAAAGGTGGACAAGGGATAACTGGAGAAAGTACTAGGTCAGGTCCGGGTAAAATAAAGTCAGGTCCGAGTAAAATAAACCAGGTCCAGTGAAAATGATACAAGGTAGGAGATATATCGAGCACACGGAGAACTCACGTCAAGCCAGGGTAGACAGCAAGGTGTAGTAAGGACTGTGTAGGGATTAGACCAAGGGTCGTACATAGCGGAGGTATATCTGCACGACCGTGACCGGAGTAAGTGATGCGCGACCGGAGTTGAGCTATAATGCTGCGATGCGACTGGAGTAACTGGATAAGACCCAGAGTTGGACATGGTCGTAACAAGACCCCACAACCCCATTGCCAATGCCGAGCACCAACTTGAGCACCTCCAGATGAAGGATGCGCCCCATGTTACATGATACATTGTGAACTTCAACTGCCTCACCTCCCAAGTCCAGGACTATGGAGATGGCATGCTCCACTGCCTGTTCTACTCTAGATTTCCAGATCGTCTGAAAGACAAGATTGCTCAAGTCAGCAAACCCCTGACTCTCCATGGACTCCGGGAACTATGCTAGAGATCAATGCATGCTACTGGGAGCGCAAAGACGAGATTGCTTGTACCACAAAGAGTCAGTCCACCTTGTCCCCAGCCAAGTCCTCTGACTCCGGAGGCACCTCACCCAAGTCTGGCAAGGAGAAATCCAAAGCCGGCAACACCTCTAGCTCTGCCCCTGCTGGCTCATCCAAAACGACCAGCAACCCATCCTCTTCCAATACTACCAGACCGGACCTCACCAACAAGCTTGGTAAGAATGGGAAGCTCACTGCTGATGAGTGAAAACAGCGACTAGACAATAACCTCCACATGTTCTGCAGGGGTCCTGGTCACTTTGCAGACAACTGTCCCAAGAAGACCAAAAAGGCCAAGGCTCATGCTGCGGCCACTGATGCTGCTGAGTCTGGTAAAACAGACTCAAACTTGGGTGCCAACTCCAAGTCAAAAAAAGAGTAAGCAGCTCCTGGCCCTCTGCACAACCGGCAAGCTGCATTGACTCCGGAAGTGCACCCAAGGAGGCTTGCCTCAACGTGTCTGCTCTTTTAGATCCTAATTCTCTTATGCCCCATGTTTCCCTCTTATCTTTGGACTTACCTAAAATTTGCGCACTTGTGGACTCCAGGTCCACCCATTGTTTTGTAGACATAAAATTCATGCACAAAAGCAAGTTTACAACTTACTCCATAGCTCCGATAGTTCTCCGGCTTTTTGACAGCTCTTCAAACTTTGTAATCACAGAAGCTATCGACTTATCAGTGCAGTTCCCCACTACCGGTGATGTCACCCCCATGACCTTTTACCTCACTCCGTTGGATTCTGAATGCATTATTGTTCTTGGACATAACTGGCTCACCCGCTACAATCCATTGATTGATTGGGTATTGAGCAGTTTAATGTTCCAGACTCTTGCAGGAAGTTTGCCAGCGCCCCTGTCAACTCCCTCTCTGGTTCCACCCAGTAATCCTATCTCTGGCCTCTCTGGCCAATCTGACTCTGGCTCTGCACCATCTGTCGACACTCTGGTCTGCAACCCTCCACATATCTCTCTGATAAACGCAGCCACATTCATGTGAGCATGCAAATTGGAGGGATCTACAAAATACCAACTTCAGCTGCGTCCCTCCAACTCAGTGAAGGCCCATTCTTCATCCACTTCCACTCCTCTGGTTCTGGACATTGTTCCTCCAGAGTATTGCAATTATGCAGATGTGTTCAGCAAGGAGAAAGCCTCTGAACTTCCCCCTCATCGCAATTACAACCTGAAGATCGACCTAGAAGAAGGTACTTCACCCCCTTTGGGAACACTATACTCACTGTCTCCAGTCAAGCTCTCCACTCTCCAGACCTTCATCAATGAAAATCTGAATACAGGTTTTATCCATCCTACCACTTCCTCCCATGCTGCTCTGGTCCTCATTGTAAAGAAGAAGGACAGCTCCCTCTGGCTATGCATTGACTTCCAAGGCCTTAACAAAATCACTAAGAAGGATCACTATCCACTCCCTCTCATCTCTGACCTCTTGGACTCTCCCAGCCATGCCAAGATCTACTCCAAGATCGACCTCCAGCATGCCTACCATCTCATCCAGATTGCTCTGGGTGATGAATGGAAAACTTCCCCTGCAGCCTTCTAATGCTTTGTCAACACCATCTTTGCTGACATGCTAGATATCTGTGTCATTGTGTACCTTGACGACATCCTCATCTACTCCAAGGATATGAAGTCCCACCAGCAGCACATCTAGGAAGTTCTCTGATGTCTCCAGTTACATGGCCTCTTTGCCAAACTGGAGAAATGCGAGTTTCACTCAGATTTGGTAGAGTATCTTGGCTACCACCTATCTCCAGAAGGTTTGACTATGTCTCTGGACAAGATCCAAACCATCTCTGACTGGCCTGAACCATGAAAGGTAAAGGACATCCAGTCCTTCCTAGGCTTCACCAATTTCTACCACTGGTTCATCTTTAACAACTCTGACATTGTGGTCCGTCTTACCTGGCTCACCCGGAAGGATGCTCCTTGGAATTTCTCCAAGGACTGTCAACATTTGTTCAATGCTCTTAAGCATGCCTTCACCACTGCGCCCATTCTCACTCACTTCATTCCAGATACCCCTATCATTGTGGAAACTGATGCCTCTGACTATGCTGTCACCAGTATCTTGTCTATTACCTGTGCTGACAGAGAGATCCGTCTGGTCATGTACTACTCCCAGACCTTAACTGCTCTGGAGCTGAACTATGACACACATGATAAGGAATTACTTGCCATCTTCAAGGCATTCTGGAACTGGTGCCACTATCTTGAAGGTTCCATCTCCCCTATTGACGTTGTTACGGACCACAAGAATCTTGAGTATTTCTCAACCTCAAAAGTACTTTCCCACTGGCAAGCCTGGTGGTCTGAGTTTTTATCACAGTTTAATCTTGTCATTTGCTTCCACCCTGGTAAGCTCGGTGCCAAGCCTGACACACTCACTAGATGATGGGACATCTACCCCAAAGAGGAGGATAGTGGCTATGCCTGGGTTAACCCCCAAAATCTCTGGCTGGTGTTCACTCAAGAACAGCTCACTAATTCACTTCACACTACCTATCTAGAGTTCCTGGTCCTCTGTGCAGTTGCAATCATGGATGTAGAAACACTCCATAGTGACATCCTCTCTGCACTACCCTCTGACCCCATTGCCCAGGTCCACCTTGCAGACCCTCCAGACTCTCACTGGTCCACTGATGAGGCAGGATTCCTCCAACTAGATGGTCATATCTACATACTGGACTCAGATGATCTCCATCTCCATGTCCTCCGGTATCAACACGATCACCCACTAGCTGGTCACTTTGGGCAAAACCAGACCTTGGAACTAATCTGGCGTGAGTACACTTGGCCTGGTCTCCAGGCCTTCATCAAGGACTATGTCCAGTCATGGACCTCTTGTGCACAAGCTAAGACACCGTGCCATAGACCCTATGGGCTGCTGAAACAGCTTCCCATACTGGAGAAGCCCTGGAATTCCATCTTGATGGACTTCATAGAGCAACTCCCCTCATCTACCAGCTTTACAGCCATCCTGGTTGTGGTAGACTGGCTGTCTAAACAAGCCATATTCATTCCTACTCACGACACCATCACTAGCCTGGAGCTCGCAAAGCTCTTCTTACTCCACTGAGATGACCCTAGGTGAAAACACCAAGGACCCAACTACACGCAGAAACTCTGAGAGGATAGGAGTCAAGAAGCTAGGGCAAAGACCCAAGATGAGCTCGAATGGAGAGCGTCTGGGTGCTGGATTGCACTGTACATATACTACTCTACACGAGGGCTACGCAAGGCTATCCACGAGGCTATGTACTGTGCAATGCTATGCTAGTGATGTCATAGTGGAGCTAAGGCTATGTGGAATGACATCAAGGGAGGCAGCATGTACAGCATGAGGCACAGGTCTAGACTAAGGTAGATAAGATACGGCTGTACACTATGATAAGATAAGATGCTATCTAATCACAGATTAGATAAGATAAAAAGTTGGACTGTTACATCCACATGTTCTCTAAGCATGGTGTCCCTGCCCATGTCACCTCAGATCATGGTACTGAGTTCATCTCACACTTCTTCTAGTCGCTTGGAAAGGCTCTCAACATGCACCTCCACTTCACCTCCGGTTACCACCTGGAGGGCAATGGCCAGACTGAATGCTCTAACCAGACCCTCAAACAGTACCTCTGGATCTAATGCAACTACCAGCAGGACAACTGGGTGGACTTACTCACACTGGTGGAGTTCACATACAACAATGCACCCAGTGCTACTACCAGAGTTTTGCCCTTCTTTGCCAACAAAGGTTACCATCCTAACATCTCCATTTACCCAGAACAAGATATGACCTCTGCCTGGGCTTGTGACTATGCAGTTGACCTAGAGTCTCTACACCAATACCTTAGAGAAGAGATGGCTAACGCCCAACTACGATACCAAGGTCTGGCAGATGCTAAATGCTCTCCAACACCAGACTTCAAAGTTGGTGACCAAGTCTACGTCAAGGCCAAATACTTCCAGTCTACATGACCATCTAAAAAGCTATCGGAGAAGAACCTTGCACCCTATACCATCATAGCTCAAGTGGCACTGCAAGCATTTCTCAATGTTTCATGCCAATACATTGTAAAAAAATAGAAGAAAGAGATACTCTTTTATTCACAATTTTGTTTAACAAAAAAGACAAATATCATACAGCATCATTTTTGTCTTTTTTTGTGTCAAAACATGGTTTGAGTTCATTTCTTATGTTGGGAATATAAGAAATTTAACCTTTTTCTTCTGCCTGTTCCTTGCAAAACAAATAAAGAAAAAACAATGTAACTTCTCTCACAGGAAGCATTTTCAATTTTCTGGAGTGAAAAATTGAATCAAAAGATATTTGATTCTATAAAAATAAATGTTGAGGAAACATGCTATATATCTTTGGTCATAACACTCTAGCCTATGACACTGCATCTGTAACAAAAATCAAGCGCGTTTTTAGGGTGCCTGCACGACTTGTTGGCACACCTCCACTCGTGTGACTTTTCTTACACCTCGCACAACTTTTTTTCTTTGGTCTCTGCGCAACCTTTTTGGTGACCATCTGTACATTTCAGTAGGGACAAAAACATAACTGAGAGAGAACCATATAGAAATTGTACACAGGTATGAGAGAGTCATATATATGTATTGAAGTGCATGGTGTAGTCCAGATTCCAAGGACATACATATGGTAAACTTAAGTATGATTTTGAGAGGCCCGAGTGCCATGTCGAATGTTGCGTGGTTTGTCCAACTGTTCATGCCAATCATAGTATCGGCCATACGACGTGGCCCAAGCACCTTCCAAAAGCGCACCTTGGTATTTCTCTGGATCTATAATGCAAGCCGCAGGCAGCCAATTTCCCATACAATCGAATAATGTTCTGTCCACACCCCGAGCATCCAGCTCAGCAAGGAGTGGGGCCTTCGTGAGTTTGAAGCCACACCAGAAAGTGTTCTCCACCTCATTGAGTGCAACATTCAGGTAGATCGTCTGAGAGCAAGAACATTCAATATTGTCAGTACTGAAGCATTGGAACAAAGACTCACCCCATAGCCATAGCTGTCTTTGTTGAAAAAATCTATTCTAATCTTCGATCCACCGGGTTTACGAATCCACAGATGGAATTCCACAGATGATAGGGAAAACCATGTGAAACCATCCATGGTCACCAATGAAAACCCCTCGGCACTCGCACAATCCGTCCACTCAGCAAACATCATCAGCTTTGATGACCAAAGATTCCTCGCGATGGATCCGTTTGCACCGGGGCTGCGAAACAGCCTTTCTTGTTTGAGTAATATTTTGCCAACAAATAATAGTCCAGGAAAATCTTGAACGAAGGCATGGAGCTTCTTCGTAACGTTGCGATCACTTTGGCTGAACGTGCACTCCATTACCCAGATTGTCTCCGACATAATACTACCCGCTTTGCACCCCCTATGCCACATCTGGACTGTTAAGTCAGGCATTCTGCGGATAGATTTCCCTCGATGAGTAATGTTGGGAGAGGCTTGACAATATGCGATAGCTGAAGGGATTGGGATAGTATCAAGAACGATGTTAATGTCACATCCATGCCAACTCTGATACATCTCCTCTTTGCTCCAACATCTCTCCTACCAACTCCGATGTATCTCCTATTTGCTCCGACACATCTCCTACCAACTCCGACGTATCTCCTATTAGCTCCGATGTATCTCCTATTAACTCCGACATTTCTCCTCCGAACTCCTACTCTGTTCCTCTGGTCCATCCGGCCCGCTTCTGTCATACCTTCAGGTACATACCCTGTTTCCTTCCTGTCACTTACTTGTCACCCTGTTGCTACTTATTCCTTCCATGTGTTTACCCTTTTCATGTGCTTCTTCCTCTCATGTGTTTCTCCTACTCCACCTTTCACATGTCTTGTGTTTATCACAAGGATCCTGTCCTTTCAGTTAGTATATAAGTCTCTGTGTATCTCCTCGTACCTGAGTATGAATATCAACAAAGCCCCGTCCTCATCTTGCTTCTGCCTGACTCTAAGTTCCTCCTCCAACTCAACTCCTACTCCTACTCCTACTCCTCCGTCGTAACTCCGCTCCTCCAAAATACGAGGGCTGAGCCTGTCCAAGGGCGCAGCACATAAGCTGAAGCCAACGCCCTCACCCCCTACATCTTCCTTCCTCTTCTTCAGGTGCTGAACTCCTCCCCTGTAGGACTTGTCCTCCTCTATGTCGGACTTGCATCTCCTCCTTTCAGAGTTGTACCTCCTCCCGTCAGACTTGTCCCCTTTTTCGTCGGAGTAGCACGCAGAAGCAAGGCGGAGATTGTAGGTGCTTGACAGTTAATATCCTTTTGAAGAATCTTTAAGAGAGATTCATGAGCAGCACTGGGCAATAGAGCCATTAGACGTTGAGAGTCAAGGAAGAAGGTGATTTTAAGCCTGAGATGCAATGGTTCGTCACCTGGTAGCGTGTGACGGCAGTAGGTAACACACCTGATCCACGTTTTCTGATACTCGTCGCTTTCTAAGCGCTCCATGATGTAGATATAATCACTAAAGGATACACATTCATACTGCTCTCAAATATCCATTAAACCCTTGATATCTGGGAACAACACAAACATACCACTAAGTATTCTTGTTGGCCCCTCGAAAGATCCTGAAGGATTTTCTTGCACTTTGCTTGATAAAGGAGCAGTCAGTCACAGAACAATGTTATGTTTTCATGACCTTACCAAGAGTTGAGTCTACTTGTGAGGGAGAGGTATCCTGCTGTGTGACCAAGGCACCAGATTCAACAGTGGGTGAAACTGAAGAAACCTGCCCATCCCTAGGCATAGCATGTGGAGTAGGCAGCCTTTTGTGAGTGGATGGAAGGGAATATGCTTTCCAGTTTTTCTTCCTCATTCTTTGTTCACCTTCAACACAAGCTTGTGGGTAGTTAGTTATCAAGAGGTGGGCTTATGTCAGCACCTGAAACTGATGGCGAAATTGAATCAGATCAAACAATCAATGAATTTCTTGTAAGATATCTAACTAATTACATGGACAAGGGCCACAGAAATTACTGTCGTACATCTTTTTAAAGATGGGAAACCCCAATGTCCACAAGCTCTGGAATGCGATAGTCTCTCCCAAGTCGGATGAGCTCAACCAGAGGAAATGAGCTGTACTTGAGCTTATATGTACATATTTACTGATGTTTGTACCTGAGCTCTTGTAGCGAGCAATCAGAATTCTGCCCATGGACATGACTCCCACTGCCCAGAGAGTGTTTCCACTCCTTCCATGGCACAACCTTGGCAGATGGCCTGCTGATATCCATGCTGCTCATGAAATCGTCAGGAAAACATATGATCACGCCGCTTGTGTCCTACGATCTGATGGTTTTCCAGATCCCACTCGGGTCGCATTCCACATCGATGCACTCTCTTCAAAGGCACTTCCCTTACTTGAAGCACTTATCCCTAGTGGTGCTAGCCACGAGGACAAATGTCTACCTCTAGAGTGGATAGTGGGTGTTGCAGAACTGCTTGGACAGGTGATCCAAGATCTCCAGGCCATGGGACATATCGTCAACACACTGTCAGTCCAATTTTCTGTTAGGGAGGAATGCTGACTGAGTTACTAGTGAGCAACAAAATGTGAGTATCCCAGAACTCATAACAACAGTCAAGAGCGGCCAACGAGGACGACCTCCGAAGTCCATCTGCCTTGACTTCCTTGCTGAGGTTGTTACAAATAGTAGCCGTCACATCAGTCTTAGTGAACTTGCCCGTATCCTAGGTATTACCCATATGATGCTTTGGTGAACCATGCGGAAACATGGCCTGAAGCGGAGCTACACTGTACTAAGCAATGACAAGCTGGACGTACTAGTGAGGGCTTTCAAGCAGCACAAACCAGAGTCCAGCTTCCGCTATTTACTTGGACACTTATGGCTCCAAGGGATCCACCTCCAACAAAAGCAGATATGGCAGTCATTGCATCGTGTTGACAGGCTAGGACAGCGTTTACGAGAGCATCGTGTTATTCAGTGCAGGGTATATCACGTCAAGAGATTGAATGCGCTCTGGCATATTGACGGACACCACAAGCTCATCCGATGGGGATTTGTGGTCCACGGAATTGTTGATGGCTACTGTCGAACAGTGCGTAACTCAGGTTTACTGCCAAGTCTGTTGGTTGATTGTTCTTACTATGATTTTAACAGATCACTGGCTTATGAACGAGTACAAACAACTGTGCTTCAACCGTTCTCGACGTATTCCTTGTTGCACAGGAAGAATACGGCATGCCATCACGTATGAGGGGTGATCGCGGTGGTGAAAACCTCAATGTAGCTACGTACATGGTGGCTGCATGGGGCCCCAACTGTGGATCATTCATGTGGGGGTCGTAAGTTACTGCTATGAACTACATATCCATAGTTACCCTTTTGATATCCGTACTACAGGTCTACCCACAACTCTAGGATTGAGCGCATGTGGGTTGAAGTCGGAACCCAATTTGTGTGCCGATGGCGGGGATTTTTCGTTCACTGTGAGAGATGTCACCATCTCGACGTTGAGAGCAACTACCACCTTTGGCTCCTTCAAAGACTCTTTCTTGGGGCCATCAATCATGACTGTGAGGACTTTCGGCAGGAATGGAACGTTCACCCTATTAGTGGCCCCACAACTAATAATAAAAGTCCACAGGTATGTCATCTGCATTATTTACATGATGGATTGTACCCAAATTTACTGGCATATCCACAAGGATTTGCGACTCATCAGTCATGTTACACTATGGTGCGAGTCACCTAAAGGCCGCCACTTTTGAACAAAATTTTTGGTCCCACAAAACAACATCTACTTAATATTTTTTCTGTTAAAAACACTCCTTTTAGTGAATAGAACAAAATCTCCAGAGCATTTCTGTAATTACATTGTAACTATC
>Ga0307518_10000834_pt1 | contig 23061 bp, 10 predicted proteins | sample 25_EM_MG_FD_203889 | JGI IMG/M metagenome (GOLD analysis project Ga0307518, IMG submission 203889) | Populus trichocarpa ectomycorrhiza microbial communities from riparian zone in the Pacific Northwest, United States - 25_EM | ecosystem: Host-associated > Plants > Roots > Unclassified | place...
ACATAATCCCTCGGTCACTGATTCCCCACCCTTTTTACTTTTCCTCTCTCTTTTTGTGCTTCCACCCGGGCATAATCCCTCGGTGACTGATTCCCCCCCTTTACTTTTCCTCTCTCTCTTTGTGCTCACTGATTCCCCCCCCTTTTACTTTTCCTCTCTCTCTTTGTGCTTCCACCCGGGCATAATCCTTTGGTTATGTTATGGAAACATGAGTCTTTTTTTGAGAGGGGAGTGAATAGGGTGGCTTGATCCAGGGACGGGGAAACGGGGTAGGGACTGCTTTTTGATGGGGAAGTTTGGGGATTTTGTTATCTGTGAGTTTTTTTGTTTTTCTTCATTCGGCTAGTGATGTGGGTTCTCTTGGCTGCTCTTATTTGCTGCTGCTTTTTATGGCTTGCTTGATGAATTGTGTTCTTGCATTTATCATGTTTTTCATTATTATTGTAGAGTTTGAGGTCAGATGAAGAAGAAAAATGTGACGAGGTAAGATGAAGAAGAAAACTATGTCATGGAAAAAATGTGACAGGTAGCAGATTTATCATGGTTTGTTTGCTTTCTGTGAACAACATGGAAAAAAACATAGAGTTTTGTTCGGAACAGATACAACAAATTAAACAAGATCAAAGGATTTATGCCATAATTCTAACTACAGATCTAAACAAAGAAGATGAAAACATAAAGGAAATAATAGAGAGACATTTGAGGAAAAAAAATACCTAAAATAAGAGGAATATGGTTCAATTGTTCCAGAGATATGCTTCAATTGTTCTTGCTTCAATTGTTTCCGGAAAGAAATTAGAGAGACAGAGAGAGACATGGATTTGAGAAGATGTTGTGTTTTATGTAAAGAAAGGAAGGTGTTTTCTTTTTCTTATCAAAAGGAAAACACTTTCTTGCTATGAAAGTTACTTTTTTCTTTTGACCGGAATTAACTTTCTTTTGACTAACTTTCCGTATGATTGCCAAACATGGGAAAATAAGGAAAATGGTTTCCAGGAATTTGTTTTCCTGGAAACAAATAAGGCAGAAGTCAAATTCTCGATTAATAAAATATTAAAGAATGAAATTCGAAAAGAAAGTTTCAATAAAAAAGGGATCTAAAACAAAACAAATAACAATTAAGAAAATAAAGGACCAAATTTAAAATAAAAATAAAATGAAATAAAATAAAATGTTGAGGGATGAAATAGAAAAACAAATTCAATTAAGAAAAATAGAAAAATAGCAATCAAAAGAATATCATTTGTGTGAGTGGCATGTTACTTTGAGATTTAAAAAAATCTCAATTCTATGATTTAAAATAGAACAAGCAGAAATAAAAAGAACATAGACTAAATCTAAAAAGGAAATTGAGGAGGAGTTGCTTTTAAACTTTGCAGATCCATGCACAAAAATCAAGGAGAAAAGAGAAAAGAAAAAAAAAAGTCATCGGTGCCATACCAGAAGGGCATTAGTCATACACGTAGTCGAATGATGGAGGAGCTGTTGTGAAGATTCAAATGTTGCCACTTAAACTATCATTTGACCACTGAAAAACATAACACACGTAGTCCGAATAACACGAATGTGGGGCATTCACATGAACATCATGCATCATTAGCTTTTTAATATTAAATAATATTTTATATATGCTAAAATGTCAAATTGCTCATGATCAACTTGATAATAATAATTAAAAAAACCATAATGAAAAAATTAAAGAGCTCTTGGATGCAAGCTTAAGATAATTTGAATTCAAAGATAATGTAATCATTTTACTTCGCTAATTAAAACAAAAAAAAAAAAAAACAAAGCAACCCTTGTAAACTAGTTTTATTTTTATTTTATTTTTGTTTTAAAAGGTATTTTAGTTATCTCACTTTATAAAAAAAACAAAATTACCTTATTACCTTTATTATCAAAATCTTTTTTATTAAGATGGACAAATTAGTAATTTCACTGTTTCAATCTACAATGCCAATAAATCTAGAGTTACAATAAAACCTCCTTCCCTTTTTTTTTAATAATCATATCTATACAATAATTTAAATTTTATTATTATTATTGAAGAAAAATCATTATATAAGTAGATAAATAAATGAAACATTTAATAATTTTTTAGGTAACAAAACTTTAATAAATAAATTAAAAAAAAAACACACACACACTCTGGATCCGGTTTGTTTTAAATCCCGGGCCAAGTTGATTTTAATAGGTTAGGTTTTGGCTTTGTCGAGTAGTCGGCATTAATCTTCTGGAGAAACAGAATAGAGAGAGATTAAAATCCAATAAAAAAGCAAATTATCGACCATGACTGGTAATTTCCTTTGATTTTCTTAATGGGTTTTTTTGAATATATTGTTTATGATTAGATATATTGGTTGGTTGATAATCAGTTCCTTCCCAGTAGAGAAGAAGTGTTGCGTTGGGCTGCAGCAATGGGGCATGTTTATATCTATGTGTTAAGAACTGATTGATTGAATGAAATGAATTGGCAGACTATGGACAGGAGCAGGAGATGGAAATCGAAGCATTGGAAGCCATACTTATGGATGAGTTCAAAGGTACTTTCTTTCTTTCTTTCTTTCTTTTTTGGTTTTTCCCAAGGAAACAAACTAATGATATGCAATGACAGAAGTTCATTCTAGCGAGAGTGGCTTAAACACTTCTAATCGTTGCTTCCTAATAACAATATCTCCACAGGTTGGTTGGTTTGTTCTTACTTTACATACATTCTATCAGATTGGATCTCTCTTCAAGTTTTTTTTTTTTTTTTGTATATTAGCACTGGCTGGAAAATATTAATTTGCTTGTTTTTCTTCATATGTAATTACTTTGCTCTGTGGTCAACAGGATGATGACACGGATGAGTCTACTGACATTCCAGGTTATTCTCTTTATTTTGGTGCGATAAACATGTTTTGATTTTTGCTAGATCAGTAGAATGAATTATCCCAGCATCCTACAGAATTTAAGAAACTTCCATAGCCATCTTGTTAAATTCAACTTCATGTTTGGCTTTTAGGACTGTTTTGGTGGGTGCCCTCCTTTGATCAGACTTGAGTATTTATTTATTAAGTTCTTTCCCATTTCCTTTGCAGTTCAGCTAGGTCTAGTTTTCTCCCACACTGAAAAGTATCCGGATGAACCTCCACTTTTGAACGTGAAGAGGTTAGTATGTACATGTTGCAGACATTCCTATGTGGAGGTGTTCCTTTCATGATCTAGTGTTCTCTATCTCTATTTAAAATTAAAATGTATTACTTAAAAGAAAATTACTTTTTTTTGTCTGTGGAGCTCAACTTTGCTCTCGGTGTGCTTTCCTTGATTTGTTAAATGCTTCTCAAATACCACACAAACATGTAACAGAAAAGGACCGCTGTTTTCCTAGCCACCTTCTTCCGAACTCCGATTGAATTGAAAGATTAAAAAAGAAGAAAGAGGCAAATAAGAGAGGGAGGAGGTGAAGACATTAGAGGCACACCTGCCTTGGACCCAGATTATAATGTTTATAGTTTGCCATCAAGGTTCTGAGCAAATAACAAGATTGCATGAGTATTCATGGACATTCATGGAGTCTCCATTGTTCTGTTAAGTTCGAAATCCTGTATAGGAAAGTTTATAATCAATATCAAGACTGACTTGGACCTAGAAAATAAACCTCTGATTCATAAAACCCTTAGAAAATTGACTGAAGTGCCAAAATACAGAAGGAAATTGTGGTTGCAGAATTACCAAAACTTGAAACAATAAGATAATTTGACCATGAATCAGTAAGGTACATTATTGAAAGAGTATTCATGATGCCTCACGCGCACCACTCACAAATCACAAGGAGAAGCTGCATTTACCTATCTGAAAATTGTAAGAAAAATTAGCCTCCCTTTTCCATGGTTGCATCAACTTTTTTACATGTCTGTGCTACATTGTTGCTTCCACTGCTGCACTGTCATCTCCAAAATATAGTTACAACCTGCAGCTCGTAAAAACGCTGTCAGTGAGAGTGGTACAGCAACCAGCTTACCTGCTTCAAAAGTGACTAGATATACAGTTATTGCTTGCTCCTGGTTTCTTCTTCTGTAGAGTCTCTATATCAACCTTGATATTTCTCTATGATGACAACGCAACGGAAATTCTTTGCAAATTCATTGTGGCTTGTGCATAGATTTTTATTAAAATGCTATGTTCATGAAACCGTAAAATTTTTAAACTTAATTTTCATGAAACAGAAATTCCTTGGTGTTTTGCAAGTATACTGCTTTTCTTTCCTTTTTATCACATTTATTTTCATTATTTTTATTATAAGCACTGACAGGACATCAAGCCGTAGAGGTAGCCAGCCTGCACTAAGTGCTATTTCGCAAGTATTCTTTCCACTCATCAAAAAAGCCTGACCTACAAAAATATAATGCTCATAGAAAGGTTGTTGAGTTCTTGTCTGTATGCTAAACGTTCAAATGCACTCAGAAATTGTTTAAACCACCTATCCTGCTAAAGTCAGTTGATGGGCTGTGTGGTGCAAGGGCTGGGTGATACTTAAGTAACATGGATCAAAATTACTACTGTCAAGTGATAAAAGTATGAACTATAATCGAACTATTATATAGATGAACCCTGTCTAGAGACATCTGATTGTTGTTCCTCTCTGTTCCAGCATACGAGGTATCCAAGCAGATGATCTTAAAACTTTGAAGGAAAAGCTTGAGCAAGAGGTAATTACTTGAACTCAATATTTTTATTTTTTACTGTACCTTTTAAGAATGAAGTCAAGCTAGGTATCATACTTCTGATAGAGCTGTGTCTAACAATTTCTTATGCCTGGAAATGCTGAGGAATGTTAATGCACTCTATTCATGATGTGTTACTTGGGACAATGATGGGTAAATACAACAGAAAAATCCTCAAAAACCACTTAAGAAGAGCAAGAACTGAGATGGAACGGGCCACTGTGAAAGTGTAAATTCTGTAGTGCAGCAAAATATTCAATCCTCTAAATGAGCTGTTTATTTTTGTTTGGTAAAATATGTGTATACTGTAAAGTGAATACACAATTCAGGAAACTGTGAGGTTATGCTAATAATTTGACTTGATAATATGCTTCACAGGCATCTGAAAATCTTGGTATGGCGATGGTCTACACACTAGTTACGTCTGCTAAAGAGTGGCTGTCTGAAAGATACAGTCAAGATGCCAGCAATGAGGACATTGAAAATGAAGAGGCAGCAAAAGATGATGTATGGATTCCTGTGTTCTGATTTTTTTCTTTTTTGTTGGCAGTATTCTTACTAGATTTAAGTGAAAAACATAATTTAGCATTCCAAGATATGTCCACTAGATCTCAAAACCTTATCATATCACTGTGCATTGATAATTTCAGATGTTTGCCGTTGTCCTTATTTTTATTTTCTTAAGAAGCCACTTCATACCTGTTCATCCATTTACAGGTAATTGTACCACATGGAGAACCTGTTACTGTCGAGACATTTCTGGCTTGGAGAGAGAGATTTGAAGCAGAGTTGGCCCTTGAGCGAGCCAAGTAAGTTCTATTATTTGAACCCTATATTTTAGGGTCAAGGTTCCATTCCATTTTTGTTATTGGGATATGTTTCTTATCCTTGAAATCTTATGGTTGTCCACAGCTTGGAAACAAAATCATGCCATTTTTTGTTCTTGTCATTGTTGTTATTGTGTCATGGTGTTTTTTTAACCCTAAATAAAATTTGTTAGTTGGCATAGCTACCCTTTTGTCATAGGGTATGGAGCGAGTAGATAGGGTTGCCTATTATTTTCATGAGGAGTTGAGAGAATTTAATAATTTCTGTGAGACCTACTACCTTTGACATGGTTTGATTGCAAAACTTAAGTTGCAAATTGATGCTGCAAACTGATAGTTGAACAATTTTAGAACTCGATGGGTCTAAAACAAAACATTACTAATTGAGATATGGTTGCTGCTTCTCATTTTGCTTTTCTGTTAATGTTCATTTTGAAAACAATTGGAGAGAGGAAGGTGGGTCAAACCTTGAAGAAGTTGGCATCATTTGCTACTTTTAGGAGGTACCGTTCAAAATATTTTTTGTTGTTCTCATGAGCAAGAGAATTGTGACTTCATGCTAAGCAAAAGATTAATCATACAGTAGACTCATCATGCATTAGTATGGAAAACCCACCTATAGGTTCTATTAGCTTATATAAAGAACAGAAGAGAAAAGAAGAGAAATAAAGGTGCTTGTTCATTGGAGTTTGCCAAGACAAGTTGTGGGACTTCAACGAGAACAGGTTTCATTTCGAATGCACTACAAGAGTGAAGTGGTTAGTTCATCTCATTGAAGAAGCCTTCTTTTATGTTCATACTATTCCCTAGAGGTTTCATGAAATTACAAGCACTGCCCAAAGCTTGAATGTTTGATAGATGACCCCTTCTATGTTTCAGATATGCAACAGAAACTGCGTTTTATACCCAAAATGACCTTTAAAATTACTCTATCTAATGGTAAGAGCATTTTGGTATAAAAGGTGATTTGTGTAATATTTTCTTGAATGGGGAGTATTTACATGTTATTTTATTTTGTCATTTTTCTTAATAGCTTGCTACTTGGTTTAAATCACAAACAATCTAGAATTTCTTATTCCAAGTGATATTCTCCATGTTATGGGCAATATATAGTTGAGTCATTTGTTTCGTAGATGTCTTTTTATGTTTTATATAGTAAGCATGTGATGCTGCTGTGTAAGGAAAAAGTGGATACGCAGTTTCAGATGATTTTCTTCTACATTTCACCTCACAAATAACCATGTGCTGCATTTTATGAAACTCTTTTTCTTAGATTATAATCATATCACTGGAATAATTCTTTGTTCAGTCATTAATTCATGACTAATGGCTGGGACCATTTTTCAGGTTGATGCCTGAGTCTGCTCTCACAGCTCCGAAGGAGAAGAAGCTTACAGGCAGACTGTGGTATGAAAGTGGAAAAGCGGTATGCTACCCCCAACTCGTCCTCCCTCTCATAAAGTGGATGCATAATTCAATTTCCCATGTTAAGATTTGATGGTATTCCCAAAATGTGCACTTAATAGACTGCTCTAAACTGTAGCATCTAAAGTATCTAGCATCTCTGATGATGTATGGTTTCTCAGTGGCTGAGCTGTAGCAGTCATCCTGTTCACTAATATTGCTTTGCTACCTGCGTTAGAGATGATATCCCATTTGCTCAATTTCAACTAATGATAGAATGATGTTTAATCAAGTTTGAAATGGATGATTAAATAACATTATTCTTTTTCCCCCAGTGCTAGCCCTTGGCTGGTGAAATTTTATTTCAGGTCATGAAATATAAATCAAGATGAACCATCAATGCTCTTAGACGTCATTAATTCATCCTTTCATTGAGCAGGCTATTTCACTTGATTAAAGGCATTTTATTAACATTTGAGATCAACTCTGATTTATATTGCTAGCACTGGGATGGCTATTGATTGTCATTTTTACTGGCCATTCCAAATCACAGACCCAATTCCATAAGATAAAAGGAATGTAGTTTCTCAAAAATAATTTGAATTCTCTCATGCATCTTTTGCTGGCATATATCAATAGCAAGTTGGGTTCCACTCTAGATGTCTATCATAGAGATGGCTTGATGTTTAGATAGAAATTGCATTCTAATTTCTAACTGAACCTCTTTTATGCTAGAAGGTAAATAACATGTTGAGTCCCTTTTGCAGAAAGGTGCTATAGCAGTCAATGAAGGATCTGACGTGGAAGACGAGGAAGAAATTGATTTTGATGACGATGATTTTGAAGGTGATTCTTTATCTTCCTAGTCTACTATTCATAGTTTTGGCATTTTATAGGCATGGAGATTTTAGTTGGTAACTTGAATTTCAATGTCGGAACTTAATCATATGCATCCTGTTGAACTTTGTCCTTTCTTTATTTAATGGCAGATGATGAAGAAGATATGCTCGAGCACTATCTGGCGGAGAAATCTGACTCTTCTCACTCTTCAAGGAAAGCTGCTTAAATAAAAGTATTTGGTGTTGTAATATAGGTTATTGAAGGCAAAGTGTGTATGAGCAATAAATTTTTGGGCGTTGTCCTACACGTATTTATCTCCTTTTCCCCTATGTATTTAATGAGTGAGGAAGAGGGATGTGTAGATCAGAGTGATTTCCTTTTGTTCATGTGAGGGGTTACTGGAGATGTAATTCAGAATTTAGAACAAGTTGGGAAAAATCTAGCACGTTAATCGAAGTGCTCTATTTGCTAAGTTAATCCATTATCACTACTGTGGCAGTGTTTGGTTAAGAGGTTACGTCTGTGTTTTAAACAAAACACAGATGCAAATTGTTTAGTAATTAAAAAAATATCAGTTACTGTTCATGGGTTCTACGGAATGCTATGATTGAAACGCAAGAAAAAAAAAAGCAGCTAGGAGCTACTTCTTGCGCGGCAAAACACTGAACCATGCTTTACTGTTCACGTAAATAGTAGAAAGAGAAGCTTTTGAATGTAGAGATTTCTATGATGGTTATGCTTTTCGTAGTAAGTCCAAATTAGTTGATGCCATTGTTTTTTTATGAATCTTATGATATTTTTATATTAAATAAGTATGATAATAACGTCTTATTACTGTTTTAGAAAAAATTATGATAGCCTTGGAAAAGAGATATATTTCTCGTATAAAATTTATTTAAAAAATTAATTTATTGTGTATTATTTATAAAAAATATTTTTTAATTTTTAATTCATTTCCAAGAAAATACATAGAGAATAAATAAATAATTTTTAAAATAAAAAGTTATTAATAATTAATTAGTTTTATTATATATAAAAAAAATAATCGATTTTAAATTATAAGTGTGGACCTTTTTGAAATTAGATAGTAATTATGAATAGGTTTTTGTGATATTTAGAATTGTGTTTTTTTTAATTAATTATTTTTTATATTTTTTATCATTTTAATGGAACAATAAAAAACTATCGAATGTAGTGGTGCGCGTCAACCACCACATTATATTTATGAATTTGTTGCAAGTTATGGAAATTATAGTTCTTGTCAGATGAAATATATACATGATGGAATTGTAAATAATTTAATGGAATAATAAAAAATATTTTATATAAAGTATTACTTATTTCATTATGTAATAGCAATAGTTAAATGTATAATATTTCAATTAAAAACTATCAATATTAATATATATGTTTTTTAGTTATTTTATAACTTTAATTTGAAAAGCATTCTTAACCAAACACATTATATTACTTTTTGTTCAATTTCAGTTTTAACCAAACATATATTTTTCTAAATTAACTTCAACTAAAAATATTTTTATAAAACAGTTTTTTTCAAATCATAACCACAACTGTTACCATAATATCAAACACACTCCAGACATTGGTATTGGCAGAAAAACGTGAAAATAAAGTCGGGGAAAGCAGCGACGGCGTGTCATCTCCAGCCTTCCAAACCTCTCACAATTCTCAGTCTCGAGCTCCGGCACATGAAGTAAGGCTTCACCCCAATAAATGGGAACCTATAATGAAGATGCAGATTCGCTTTGGCTGACAAACAGCAAGGATCTGTTCGTTCTCTACTGTTTGAGATGGAGCTCCCATGGAGGAAGGAGAACATCCTTTCTTGCGCCATTAGATACATGTAAATGAGAGCATTTTTCCACTTATCGAGCTGGTAAAAATCTACTCCAGCATGACATAAAATTCATGAATTAACTGTGTTCTTTGGTTCTAAATCCATGTTCAAGTTACTAGTTGAAAAGATCAGAATATAAAGCGAAGGCGTGAACATTTTTCTCAAAGAATAGCAACGATGAATGATTTTATTTCTAATAACAGTATTAGAATATTTCACATGACAGCAACATCTGGATTGATTAATGGGTCCAGATTAGAACACACACCCCTTTGGGCTCTGGCGCCCTTCTATTATACCACCACTAGAACTAATTTTTACAATAAATATGTTGTAATAAACCCCCCGCCAATTATCATTTTGTGTCTCAGTTGATATTACACGAGTCGAGATACAGATCTTGGACCTTCCCTGGCATTAAAGATCCGCATGACGTTGCCGATAATATGATCACTTCTTTATGCCAAGGAGTGCCGCCTTCAGAGATCATATAACTTTAGTGAAGCATGTGAATTATATGTTATCCTTGACTTCTATACGCATCCTTGATCAGACATAGCTTGAGCAATGGTTAGAAAAGCAGAGATGACAGCTCCGTGCACCAACGCCCTGAGAAGAACAAAAGATGAAAAGGCAGATAAGGAAAATAATATATCTCTCGTGTTACAGGCTCAAAATAATTTCATGTATCGCATCATTTTGGCCTTTGGTAGTCTGTAGAATCTCCCTACAACGAAACTAACAAAACCAAAACACTGATGCGTGTAAACTAATTTCAGTGAATAGGTTTTTTAAACCTATCACTTGTTACACTAATGAAGTCACTAGACGTGTTCTCAATTCATGAATTTGTGGACTGTAAACAACATCATGAAACCTTCACGGTTTCGACTTTTGAAGAGCAGGAATTCAAAAAATGCTCGTAGTAGATTGAACCAAGTCACCAAACCATCAGCTCTTCTAACTGTAGCGTCCCAAAACTGTCAACTTCTTTGTTAGATTTAGACTCTCAAGGACAACATCTCAATAACTAGTTTCTGATACATAGCACACCATGTGATAACATCATATAGTAAGAAACAAAAATCAAAAACTCCTTGCATAATAATATAAATCGTGAAACGTGAGCGCTCTCAAGATGCTCTACATAAGAATTTTCAGACACTCATTCCCCCAACTGCTTGCTATGGGTCGCTTGGATCACACATAAAAGACAAAATTTTAGACATGATAATGCCAGTAGGAAGACACTTACTCAGGACTCTCCTTTTGGTAGCCAAAATCGTTTGCTGCTTTCAGGGCTCTTTGGTAGATCTGTTTCATTGCTTCCTACCATTAGGAGGAGTAATAGGAAAATCCACATAAAATATGTCAATAAAAAGAAAATCCAACCAAACTAAAATGTATAATGTTCATCAAGTATATTTTCATCAGTCATCAGAAAGTAGAATATAGGAATGAAGTACAACTAACAACCCACAAGGAGCAGATCCACCTACTGAACCCCAACACAGACCTAAACACTAGTCATTATGTGGTACTGTAGCGAGAAGGGTCCCATATGAACACTTCAGGCCACTTCAAACATTATAATCTAATTTGCAGTCTGGACCAGAAATAATATTTTACAACTTTGAGTTGATTACTTTGGAGTCATTTTAGAAGGAAATCTGAAGGAGGTGGTTCTTGCAAGCAGATGACATAATAGCTTCTCAGTTTGAGCACAAAGCTCCAATCTCCAACTTTGAAAAAACAAAAATACCCATTCCAGCTAGAAAATATTCAAAACAACATGAAAAAATATAAAAGCAAAATAGCCTTACCTGCAATTTAGATTCAAAGTCCTCAGGTGACCAGTTCAGCAAATTGCACTCATGGTTTAACTCAAGCTCCCCAGCAACAACCTGCACCCAGGTGTATTACTGATTTAGCACATATAAATGGGCTGAATAAAATTGTGAAGACTCAAACCCATCTTGCATAAACAACAATGATAAATTGACCAGTCTTATCAATACACCTTCAACTTTCTAACATAGATTGCAAGTGCAACACAGCTTTGAGACCATATTTGGCCAAAGCTACTCTTGACGAAACTAGTCAACCCTATTTCAACAAATAACAAAACCTGGCTCACGGCAACCTTTTGTGGGACAAAAGTCCAAAGAGGTCCTACATCAAGCCCTGATCTTTAAAGAAGTTGAAACTATAACAATTATTCAAGTTTCAATGATTTTTGACTCCTAAGCCCCTGGACTTCTACAATCTTTTGAATAGTAGCAGTACCTACCACATACAAAAAAATAAAGGAAACAAGCCCACTTCATAATCATGATAAGATGCATTTCTTTTCTAAAGGTATGCTTGGTATTCATCCCCATAGCATGGGCGGAGTCATAATATGTCAAACAAAATTCATGACATTGTTCAACGTGTATTGAATATTTATCGTGCACAAGTTAACTGGAACAACTTACCCCTCCAGCACCAGCTGCTATAGCAGGAGCAATGAGAACATTGGCTTTTTTGAAAACATCAACAGCTTCAGGAGTACAGGGCATGTTTGAACCTAAGAGACAGAGAATATTGCAGAGTCCCTATCAATTGATGTGAAAGTTGAAAGTCATGAAGGAGGAAATATTAATGCCTAAAGGGATTACGCTGGGAACTCCTACCTTCAACGAGGATACGACAGCCTGAATTAACCAGACTCATGGCATCAGATTGATCGATTTCATTCTGGTAACCACAAGGAAATGCAACATCACACCTTTCACTCCAAGGTTTTGCTTCGTCATAGTACTTAGAACGAGCATAAGTCTTTGAGTAGTCTCTGTAGATTCCACATTTATAATAACACCATAAAATGTCAACAAATCAACTAAGCAACAAGATTAATGGTGACTAAGGAAAACACACCTCAAACTTCTCTGCTGCGCTTTGATATCTCTGAGAAAAGATATTTTCACATAATCAAATCCATCCTCATCCACCAAATATCCCTTTGAATCTGTCCAATATTTTGATACATGTTACAAGAGTAGCTACTCAAATAATCCTCTGCAGCAAAACCTCAACCGCATTATAGCCATTAACCCCTAAATATCAGAAACACTGAAAGTGGAAGAACCAAATAAACAAAATTGTGACAAGAAATAAAAAGCTTTTTCTGTATTTTTATGTTTTTTTGATAAGATACAAGATAAAAGACCTACAAAACCTTGAAGGCATCACTCCTCTTGCAAGTCTTCTAAAGAAGTTGGAAGAAACACTTTTGAAAGATGCAGTTATGGTCTTATAGAATTGTGAATTGTGATGATCAACATAGCTTGTTCTTGTTGAGGTATTTTGACTTGGGGACTAATTTGACATGCTAGAGCCCATCACTCAATTTGATAGTTTAAAATATTCACCGACGACTAAACGTACCTGATACTGTGATCGGAAGGGCGCCATAAGCAATAAGCTTCTCTAGAACATGCATTGTAATCTTTCCAGAACCACTTACAGCACATCTGAACGGGAAATTCAGAAATAAATAAATGCTAAAAATTTGCAAAAGCAGCTGAGCGTCAACTAAATGCTTTATTCAGTATATTAAGCAGCTAATAAACCTAATACAGGTGAGAAATATTCAGATATTTGCAAGAATCAAACGCAATCATGTCTCAAACACAATACATCTCACTGCATTATAGCGAATGTAAGAATATATTCCTATGGGCCTATACTCCATTAACTTGAGGGATATTGACATCAACAGTAACAAGTTTTCAGAGTAAGGGAGGAACCTTAGTCCTTTGATTTCTTTATTCATGTCAGCAAGCATAAGCTGCACAAAGAAAACCTGCAAAAGCATGATGAATTTGTTAGATATTAAGATACTTAAACAAGAGTAATACAGTGAGTTCATTAAACTCACTAAGAAGACAATTATAAAGTAAACCAGAGAATAAATAATTTCACACACAGGAAACAATCTCAAACTATGGCAAAACAGAGAATAAAGACTGTTCACACATGGAAGCACACAGCTATAAATCACAAAACTTAAAAACATGTGCACGTGTAGTATCTAAGAGTTTGATAGGAGAATCATTACCAACCCATAGCCAGTAGCTTCAGTTCGAAGGCTAGAGCCAGACCAAAATATCCTTGGCCCTGTAAAACTTCCCTGCATGAGTTAGGCATGAATATGAAGGAAAAGATAAGTCTCTTTCCATGATGAATACTGACAAAACAATAAATTTGAAGCACTTATAATGTAAAATGGAAGGTGTTAGAGAACAATATAAATCATATCTTGAGACTTTACCTAATTCCTTAAGCTTTTGAGCTGAGATGGTTCTTTGATATAGTATTGGAGTCTTGATGACCAAACGGTCATGAGTTCGAATCTCACCACATCCCTTCTCTTTTCTAATTAAAAATTAATTAATAGCACAAGATAGTGCAGACCCGTGCAAGTTTCAAGCCCAAAAAGCTTTCACTTGAGGGGGTGTATTAGAAAATAATATAAATTATATCTTGGTCACCTAATAGCTTAAAATTTTGAGTTGAGATGGTTCTTTGACAGAAAATACATTAAGGTAAGCCTCACACCCCCAAAAAAAAATGTGGAAAACTTGTGTACAGGGAAGCTGTAGGAAAAAGGCATCTCGCATAATAAAGTTTCAGTATAGTTAGATTATCTAGAACAAGCAACCTTCAGTTCAAGACTGTAAGGCTCACTTTTATCCCAAGAAGAGGCGGTATTATCAATTTGATTTTAAAAGGAGAAAAGACGCCAGTCTAAAAGTAGAAAATGAAGGACTAAGATTTTGAATCAGTTATAATAGATATGGACATGATATAAGATTCTAACAAGAACAATTCTCAGTCCTAGTTCATTGTGAACTAGAGTTCCTAAACAGAGCTATGGGTTAGAGAAATCATTTTTTCCCTATGCACTTACATCTAGTCCTGGTTCAATGAAGTTCTAGAAGGAAAATTTTTTCAATTGAAAGCTCTAGTCTCTCGCTTCTATTTTTTTTCTTTTTCCCTCAATCTTCACAACCTTCTTCACAAGCAAACATGACAATAAAGGGAGAAAAGACATGCACACATTCTGACAATCACAACATTTTAAGTATTCATTAATCTTAAGAGCATCCAATTCAATAACAACAACCAGAGAGTGAGAATGCAACAATCTTCAAAATTTATCTCTCAATGATGCAGTTCTTTACAAGGTAGGATCGTTTTCCTTGCCTTTGCATCTTCAATCAGCCAATGCTACGGAGGCCCTAGCTGATTGGAATGCTCTTTTATTTGTTTCTTGGGTTTCTTTTTCCTTTTCTGGGGGATGCTTTTGTATTCCAGTATTGTTCATTCACTTCTATTTCTTTCTATAAAATAATCTGCTTTATAAAAGAGGGGATAAGCAAGCACTAGAGAAGGAAAAGTAAAAGTACCTGAAAATGACCTGCTAAGCGTCTATATTGTCCAAGTAGATACCCCATTTCTCTCGTACCAACACCCATCTCCTCTGATGGAAGGTCCTAAAAAGTTACAAGATGAAATCAGACCAGTAGAACCATGAGTGAGCAATTAGACATTAGAACAGTTAGAGCAATAAAGTCTTCTTCTACTTGCCTTGTCCGGACCTAGATATCTATAGATCTCATTCATGAAACTTTGGCAGAAGCGCATAATCTGTCAGTGAAGGTTTCATAAGAAACATATTAAAAACTTTCAGAATTTCCGAGAATTACAAATGAAAAAGATTATAAAGTCACTTCCAATGCCACCTCATTGTCAGTTTTTCCTTTTGGATCAAAATCACTTCCACCAGCAGCCCCTCCTAGCCTGTATGGCGATAAGGCATTCTTTAATGTCTGCAGCAAAGTAGAGAGCATGACATAATGTAGCATCTGCATGAGTTTTTCCCTCTTATTATATAGGACAAGTTAGATCAATCCATTTCAGTTTCTAGTGTTCTAAAAAAATATTTTCTGCTTCATGCCCATCAGTTTAGAAGGCAGAAATGTAAAATGCTTGGCAAAGTTTCATCATGAATTTGGGACACAGAACTGCGGAAGATAGTCCACTGAAGACAATAGATACAATGAGTACCTGTCCAAAACCAAGAAACTTGGCAATGCTTAAGTTCATTGATGGGTGGAAACGAATACCACCCCTACATGGACCCAATGCCTGGTTAAAATGCACCCGAAAACCTCGATTGACATGTGTCTCACCCCTGTCATCCACCCAAGGCACTCGAAAAACAAGCATGCGTTCAGGTTCTAATAAGCGTTCCATGATGTTGACGTAACTGAAACAAAGTAAAGTCACTTCATGAGGATACCAGATAACTTTGACTTGAACTCCTTTTCACTTTTGAAGGCTAAAAAAACAAGAAAGAAAATTAGAAATGCTTTGCTATATGGTAACTTACTGAGAATTTTTTGCAATAACTCTGTCTAAAGCATGAACAGCTTCCTGCACTGATTGTATGAACTCAACCTCATGAGGGTCCCTTTTAAGTGCAGCTTCAACAATAGATCCAGCTGTTTTTGACATAAGAGCTTCATTTACGGAACATTGTCATGAAATGGACAAAAGGTATATTTCAGCAAGAAAGATTACGAAAAAGAAAAACCTTATGATAGAATAATGCAGTCACAAGAATGGTTCAATATATATATATATATACATCCAACAAAACCACTTGTTAAAATCTTAAAATCCACCCCTGAGAGAAGAAAATCATGGATAAGCAACCAACCTTTTACATAAATGGTTTTATCGACCACAATCTTATCCTTGGAGGCCATCTGCAGACGAAGAGCCTCTTTGTGAAGCAAACTATTGTTATGCTCTTCCAGTGCACTCATCTGCATATTTCTACTGCCTTCATTCCCATATGGATTTCTTCGATGCTTCCTCCCATACTCTCTACAAACAGAGCAAAATATCCTTGCAGTTCCTTCTTTCACATCCACGTATGCCCACTTGTAGGTATCTGCCCATTCCTCTCTCCATCTTTTGACCACCTTTTTCTTCCTCTTTACTGGTTGTGTCTTTGGCACATCTTGTTCTTCGTTTGAAAATTGAGAAGAAGCCATCATATTCTTGACTTCATCATTGTCCTCAGCAGAATGTTCTCGTGGCCGACCACCCATAATAGGAGTGTTAGCAAATGAATGGTCATCATCTCCATGACCAATTTCCAAATCGATCTCCTCTCCAAGCTCTCTGACCACCAAATGATGCCTCTGTGCTTGCTGAATCAAGTTAATATCATCCATCGTGGAATTCATCCTTATCCCCTCAGCTGGTAGCAACATGCAGCATCACAATCTAACCCACGCAGTACTCCTCTATTTTCAGTTACCAATTACCTGTTTAATTCTCAGTAACTGTCATCAAAGATTAAATGAGCTTCCAAAAGATGATGAAAAGGGCAAGATAAAGAACAAAAACAAAAGAACTAAGATTTGATTCTCATAAATCTCATTAGGTGACTTCAGAATACATGAACCCCAACCAATTGCAATTTGATAGAGCCTAAAACTTGCATGCCTCAGTTACATTCAATAAAAAACTCGAGACTTTCTTCTAATGTCAAATTTTTCAGCCAATATAAAAACATCAAACTAGGAACAACACCATCTATTACATCTTAAAAGAATAGCTGAAACAAAGTGACATAAACCTCGTATCTAATCCAATATCAGAAATGCAATTAACGTTGTCATGTCACGATGACACAAATCCATTTTACACAAGCATGTTGTGTCGCAACAATGAAAAGACCTTTGAACCACCCACTAACTTCCATTAGCAAAATTCAGCGTTACCATATAATCAATTACTTCCCAATTTAAAGAACAAAAATACCACAACCAAAAATTGAACTTGGCTTGCTAAAAAAATCAGGCGAGTTTGATTGACCTTTCAATCCTGTTTACTTATCCACCGCTAACTACTGCTACAAAACAAGCAAAAAGGGTACCCATAAACACACTCAAAAACAGAAATTTAACCATTACCATCCTTGATTAGTCAACCAATAAACCATCAAAACTACTCAGACACACAAGTTGTAAGGCCAAATTGAACGGGCTAGAACTTATAAAGCCATAAAGTTGAATTTTTTACCAAACCCATAAGTTAATTTTTGATTTTGAGCAAAACCCAGAAGCCTAAATAGAAAAGAGAAAAGAAAGCACCTGGAGAACAAACGGAATGGCAAGGCAAAGGTGCAGTATAAAAGGAGTTTGGTTCTCTCCTTTTGGGCTCTAAAAATTTCAGCTTTTCTTGGGTCACAGTCACAGCAGTGATTAGTGAAGGTGCTGAATGTTAAGAAAGTGAGATCGAGCTGCTTATTGTAAGCGAAGACAAGAATCTGTCTGTCTCTTTCAGACTCTTGTTGATCAGTCTCTCTGTTTAAGACATAATATAGCTAATTAAAAAAAAAAACATTTTTCCCCTTTTCGGTTTGGGGTATTTCTTTTTCCATAAAAACTGATAACCGCAAACTTAATTACCTAGGCGTGTGTTTGGAATTGATGGTGAAATTATTTTTTTAAATATTTTTTATTTTAAAATATATTAAAATAATATTTTTTTATTTTTTTAAATAATTTTGAAATTAATGTATTAAAATAATTCAAAACATAAAAAAATAAATCTTTAACAAAAAAAATAATTTAAATTTTTTAAAAATACAAAATGACCCGTATTTTTAAATAACGAGCAAGCAAAATAAGAGTGTGTTTGGTATTACGATAGCTATTGTGGTTGTGGTTTGAAAAAAATTGTTTTATAAAAAATACTTTTAGTTGAGGTTGGTTTGAAAAAATAGATGATTGGTTAAAACTGTGGTTGAAATTGAGGTTGAAGAAAAATTAGTTTAATGTGTTTGGTTAAGAATGCTTTTGAAATTGAGGTTATAAAATAATTTAAAAATATATATATTAATATTGATGGTTTTAAATTTAAATATTGTAGAATTAACTACTGCTACTATATCATGAAATAAATAATACTTTATATAAAATATTTTTTATTGTTCCATTAAACTATCTATAATTTCATCACGTATGAAATTCATTTGACAAGGACTACAGTTTCAATAGTTTTTTGAGCGTACAACAAAATCAGGTAAAATATCATTATAAACAAAATTGGAAATACGATCAAATTTTGCAAAGGTTACGCTATCATGCGATCTCCTTCTAATTTATACAATGTCATTGAATAATATTAAACACTAATTTTTTTTATTAAACATATTTTAAAAAATTTAAATTTTTTACTGTTCACGTGAACAGTCATGCAAGTAAATAAATTCACTTTACTATTCACATGAACAGTGCAGTGAAAATCACTGCACTGTCAACGTATAACACAAACAAATGTGCAGAGCACACTGTTCACTTTTGTTAAGTGAACAGTCCCGGCAAAGCAGGTATAACTTGCTTCTCCCCTACCTGCGTTTTTATGCGATTTTTAGTGGGTCCCATCAACTAAAAACACTGCTTTTCACTTTAACCAAACAGCATAGTGGTTTATTCAAAACGTAACTGCTGCCGCGTAAACAAACACAGTCTAAGTTTATCCAATAAGAAAATTTTATACAAAGAAACTCTGTATTTTAAAGTTGATTTTAAGATTTAGATAATTCGTTGTATCAATAAAATCATTAAAAACAAATTTTGATTTTTTTAACTTGACAATACATAATTTTTTCTAAGGTCATTCCATATTTTTTTTAGACATAAATAATAATTTTTTTTTCTTTTGATGTTTTTATAATGATAAAAATAATATTTATAAATTGTAGAGTTCATAATTTTAGATTCTACGTATGTCTTTAGTAATATCTTATTAACACCAATAAAGAATCTCTAAGAAATTCAAACAATTCTTGCTATACATGTCTTTGCTCTATTCCCTAAGTTAGTTGTCCACTTTCAGGTCAGAGAATAATCATTAAGAAGAAGTCCAAAACATGTCACTAAGATTTATTGTCGATAATGTAAAGGATGTGGGCAGTTGGTCATATAAATCATGACGATTATAGGTAAAAAAAAAAAAAAATCATACTTTTAAGTCATTGATAACCAATTAGGTGAATAATAGTACATATAAATGAAATTTTTTTAATAAATATTTCATTTGAATGAAAATACTTGATATTTAAAATTAATAATTTTTATGCAAGGTCGGATAGTTTATGATCCACATTCTTAGCTATAAAAGTAAGGAATATAAAACTAATTCATTATTCAATATGTACTTGAAATTAAACAAGCACACGTATATAAATATTTGATTTTATTAAATATATGATTGTATATAATATCTATTTAAAATATTTTTACAAAAAAATTAGACAATTTTCTAATTTTCCCTTTTTAGACGTGAATTACAGAGCGAAATTTAATAATTTGATACTTTGAATAATATCTTTAATTTGTCTTCAAAGCATTATTGAAGAACTTTTATGGGGCATAGGTTTGATTTAATAGAGTTTTATTTTTTACAGGCTTCAAGCGTATATGAAAAAGACTTAAGTACTTTTGAGAGAACTTCCTTTAATAAAAAAGAAATTCAAAGAAGTTCTAAAAAAATAAAATATGGTTGATTATTGAATGTCATATACCAACATTTGCATTCTAAGAATACAAAATCTTAATGTCTTCTTCCACCAAGTTTACTATTATAGTAATATTTGTGAGTTTCTTTTGCATTAAAATATTTCTTTATTCAAATAAAATCTACTTATAATAAAAATAGATGAGGTGCATGATGCTAACAAAATTTTTGTTTAGTACTCCACTGAATTTTAAAAATGACATAATTGAGTATTTATTATATATTTGTTTTTTAAAAATATGTATAATTTTATATAAAATTTGATAATTTATAACTACGCTAATTTCCTTGATTTTTAAAACTACTAAATAAATTGAATAAACTCATATAAAAAAATTAAAAATGTAAATATTTGAAGATGTTGTTAAGTTAAAAACTAAAAGGCATTGAACAATGTAAATGCGCCTTGATTCACCGGAGATTTCAATAGTCTATTTTTTTAGTTATTGATTTTTTTCCCTCTTTTTGATTGAGTCCAATCGCTTCTAATTTGTTAACAAATGACAATATTAAATGATAAGGAATTAAAGTGAAAAAATGAAGAAAATAGGTTGTGGTCTCAAAAATTGGCAAGCAAAATTTACTTTGGTACTGATGTTTTTCAAATGATCAATTTCCAGTCCCTTTAGTTTTCTAAATTTTGATTTTGATCCAAAATTTATTTTTCTTGTTTTTCAATCCATTGTTTGAGAGAAGGGAGATGAAGTCACTGGATTTTGATGGTAAAGAGATAAATCATTGTTGACACCAATTATGGTCATGAAAAAAATCATTCTCAATATCAATAAATTTCATTTAATGAGAGGAGTTTCAATGAGGTGTTGTATCAAAATATTGAAACATATTAGAGACTTGCTCACCTTTATAAAAACATATTGAGCTATTTACTCAAAAGTAATTTGTATAAAAATCTAAAAATAGTTATATAATAGAGTTAAATTATCGAAAAAATGATCCATCATACAAATATCAATTAGTTAACTGTATTAATTTAATCATAATCAAAAGACAAAATGCATCCATTATAAATAAATCTTCTCTCTTATATGCAATGGAAAAATACAAACACCAAACCTTTAAAAATGATAAAAACAAGTACAACAAGAGGCTAATGTATTTTCATCGAATAAAAATTAAATAAAAAAATAATTATACATGTTTATATAGCTATATATAGTCCCTTTATGGAATCTTAAAAAACCAAACCAATAACAGCAGTGACGCGGGACAATAAACAAAAGAATTAAAGCCGGGAAAAGAAAGAAGCTTTTAGAGAAGAAGCTGAGAAGAGAAAGCAAAGAAAGAGAAAAAAGGGGATTGGAGATATGCAAAATCTGCAAATTTTCATTAATCATCAAAAGTCCCTTAACATTTAGAAAAATAGGGTATTAATACTAAAACCCTAACTAGAATAAGTGATTGAGCTTATGACCCACTAAGTAAAATACCCAACAATAATTAAATCAAACCCAACAAATAAAGCCAAATTAATAAAACTCAACTAAAAGTTCATATAAATTAAACTCAAAACATAAGTTAAAGCCCAATCTCTCAATTGTTTGGGCTATCCTCCATCGTCTATGATCATTCGCATGCATAAATAATATTTCGGGTTCGGTGTCCCCATCAATTCTCCCAGGGTTGGAAGAACTCGACCCCGTCGAGTATAGGCCAAGGCGACTCCAATAACGCTCTCAAAGATAAAGATCAAGCTGTTGTGATGTCTCTCTGATAATCCAAGTATAGTCTGAATCTGGTCATCGAGCCCATATACCGGGATTTGCTGAAGTTCACCATCCCTGGTAAAAACAACTTGTGCATTCAAAGTAGTATTAATATGTTCCTTTTGTGCCAAAGATATGGATAATGAGGTAGGGGTATCAAAAAGAGCATCAGGGATAGGCTGTATTTTATAAATACTGAGGTCTTTCATGTTAAAAGTAGAGCTAATATCAAAGTTTAATGGCAATTTAATGACATAATTATTTGATTTAATCATTTGCAACACTTTGAATGGTCTAGCACTACTTACTTGCAATTTATGATCGGTTTCCAAAGGACACCGTTCAGGTCTGATCTGTATCATGAAATAATCTCCAACATTAAGTGCATCATGATACTTAAGTAAATCAGCTCGAAATTTGTATTGTTCATTACTTGCTTGAATTTGTTTCTTGATCTCAATATGCAAATTATGAACCCTACATGGTAACGACTCAGCTAACTTAGACATCATATCGTGAGGAGATATGGGAAGGTGTTCTATAGGCTTCTCAGGTTTGTAATTATGAACACTAAATGATTGAGGGTGTGGAATGAGACAAACACTGTTTGAAACCTGTATAGATATGTTATGGACACAATCAAGTAAACTAGGATTATCTTTATCTTCCTCATCACGTGCATGTGGTCAAAAAGCTCAACATGTTACTCTAAACTTATGATGTGCTGGACACCAAGCATGTGGGATGAGGAATCAGGTAGTTTAGAAAGACTAATATCATGAGACTCTTCTAAGACCATACTCATCTCTATAGGCGATTCCACTGAAGAGTTCCCTAAAACTTCCTCTACCATTAAAGCAGACATATCAGACTCTTTCTTAACCTCATTCTCAAGCTCATGTGGACTAATTGTGTTAAGTCCCTCTTCTTGCATATCCTCGTCATCTAGGTCACTAAAATCCTCAAGATTTGGCTCATACACTTCAACATTACAATATTCCTCTTTACCTATATCCTTATGTTTTTGGATGACTAAGGGTTTAGAGGTGCAATCT
>Ga0307518_10000835_pt1 | contig 23057 bp, 20 predicted proteins | sample 25_EM_MG_FD_203889 | JGI IMG/M metagenome (GOLD analysis project Ga0307518, IMG submission 203889) | Populus trichocarpa ectomycorrhiza microbial communities from riparian zone in the Pacific Northwest, United States - 25_EM | ecosystem: Host-associated > Plants > Roots > Unclassified | place...
TACAACATAAATCTAGATTAACCATTTAACAAGCAAAGTATTAAAAGTGAACAAGATAACAAATACAAAACATGTTAGTATCAAACATTAAAGTCCATGTTGAGTTTATACTATACTTATTCTTACATCATTAGTGTAACCTTTTCACCTTGACATAATAAACTTAGCTAAACATAATGAAAGAGAGAAACATAAATAAACAAGATAAGAACATAAATAAGATATAAGTTAACTATGTAAAGGAAAGGAAATGAAAAGCATAAACAAGAGATTAATATAAACAAAACTTAAGCATTATAAAAATATAAAGAGAGAGAGCAAGAACATGATCTTGATTTGAAAACCAAGATGCCTAAATGCATGGCAAATGCCTCCTTTTATAGGCCAAAATTCGAAACTATTGATTTGATGACTAATTGTTGAGTGGGTGGCCACATCTTGACTTAGTAATAATCCTTATCTTCTTATCTGCCAAAAACATCATTGCTAACATCAGAATTTGAACAAATGGTCTCATGAAAGTTCTAGGAAATTGTCTCAACTTTCCAATGAAAAAAGAATCGGTGCATTTGGACTTCTAAAACTCGAGATATGGGCTGAACACTGAACAGTGTCTGGGCTGCAAGACAGATTCTGACTTCTTTATTGTTGCTACAATTTGAACTTGAAAATAACCTTTTTGAATCTTGGACTCCATGAAAGTTTTAAGCCTATGTCTTCTTAACTTTCCATCTATATAGACCAGACCTAAATCCAAGTTCTACAGCTCCAGGTATGATCCAATAACCAAATAGTGTTCTAGTTTGGACTGAACCAACATCTCTTTTCTAAGCTTGCCTCTCTCTTTGTCTTCTCAATTTCAGTAGTTAAACTCATCAAACAATCCTTTGATTTATGTGATAGGCCTGCATTTAAGATGAACATTTATATAGTATCAGACTTGTTATTATAAAACATGTTTTAGTTAAGGAGTTATTGATACTTCAAGTGCAAAATGATGATATAAAACCTTGATAAAAATACACTTTTAAGTACTAATCAATTAACTTCGGCTAATGGCATCCTCGATGAATGGCTGGGTGGCGTTGATGATTAGCTTCGGCTAATGGCATACTAGATGGATGGCCGGGTTGCGTAGATGGTTATCTTCAACTAATGACATCCTAGATGGATAGGCGGGTCCCGTTGATGATTAGCTTCAGCTAATAACATCCTAGAGGGATGGTCGGGTTGAGTATGACGTTTAGTTTTGGCTAATGACATCCTAGTTGGATGACCAAGTTGATTATGATGATTGGCTTCGGCTAATGGTAACCGAAAGAGATGACATGTTTGATTTTATGATTAGTGTTGGCTAATGGCATCCGAGACGGATGACCGAGTTTGAATTTTGCAATTAACTACAGCTAAAAGTATCCAAGGTGGATGACCGGGTTAAGGTGAAGTAGACCGATGTTAAATTTCAGCCCTATAACTCCTATGGAGAGGTTGAGGCGGTGAGTGGGAAAAATACACTTAACGAAATAATAAGAGTTGTACAATGCGTATAAGAAGTAAAAAAAAGGAATGTACCTATTCTAAGTTAATAACAAAAAGTAACGATAACGTACTTCTAGTTATTTATTATCATGTTAGATTATTTACAATTCTTGTATCCATGTTGTTTTTGTAATAGGGACATCACACAATCAAGGTGTGTGGGAAAGCTAGTTCCATGGGTTCACATGTTTTGAAAGGTGTTATGTAATAGTATATCTTAGGTGTTACGTTGAATATGTGCCATTCAACATTTTTGTAAGGACTTGTAATGAAGACTGTAATGGAACATGGATGTGCGAACAAATAGATACGATGTTATAAATATATTTACGTGGTATTCTTTTTTATGAGGATGCTGTGTTGTGAAATCACGTAAGGATTGTATGAAAGAAAGTACTAGTTGTGTAAAATTGCTGTTTGGCACTTGTGTTGATAACGAGACTAGAACATAAATGCAAACTTATGAGTATGTCAATATGATGTAATGTAAATGTATGAATATAAAAATATAATATTATGGGCATGTGTATTGAATATCCGTTTTATGGGAATGTTGATTTATAAAAACTATATCTGTATGATGCCATGATAAGGAAGGGAACCTAATTACTAATTCACGGAATGTCATTGTGTGAAGTATCGAGAACTTAATGAAAAAAAAATTTCCACCAATTTTGGCTTTGAAAAAGCCGGGTTGTTACAAATCAACTGAAAGAACTCATTAAGGAAGCCATCATGGATCAAGTAAAAAGCTTGGTCCATCCTTTGTTTTCTTATGCGAAGCCATACACCCAAAGGACTGGCTTGCTAAGGATGCTTCTAAGCTATCAACCACCAAAGTTTTAACAATTCGATGGCGAAGAGAATCTTAGGCAACATGTAGCTCACTTTGTGGAGACTTGCAACAATGCCAGAACTGATGGTGATCTCATGGTAAAATAGTTCATCCATTCCTTGAAAGGTAATGCCTTTGACTAGTACACTGACTTGGAGTCTAGCTCAATTGATAGTTGGGAGCAATTTGAATGTAAGTTTCTTAACTACTTTTACAACACTCATCGTGTGATCAACATGATTGAACTCACCAATGCACGTCAATGGAAGGAGGAGCCTGTCATCGACTACATTCATCATTGGTGGAGAAACCTTAGCCTCTACTGTAGGGATCGACTCATCAAAACCTCTATGCTAGATATGTGTATTCAATGGGTGCACTGAGGACTATGATATATTTTACAATGCATCAAACTAAAGTCTTTTGAAGAATTGGCTATTTGAGCACACGATATGGAACTTGGCATTACTACAACTGAAAGCTTTTCATTACCTATACTGCTACCCAAAAGAAATAGGCCTGAAGGTTGTAGATTCAGAAAGAGCGCTCTAAATGTCAAGAGAAAACAATATTTAGTAATTAACTCTACCACCATAAAGGTACCAACTAGAGTCAAGAGGAGTGATCATGCAACACTGACCAATATTCAAAAGGGTGAAAGGAAAAAGCCATCCATAAAAGAGTGATAAGAAAAAGTGTATCCATTCCCTGAATCAGACATATATAGGATGCTAGATGACTTGCTTGAGGCAAATCTCATCATGTTACCACTTGATCAGCCATCCAATAGAGAAGTGTTTTATGCTAAAAGATAAGATAATGAGGCTGCATAAGAATGGTGATATTGTTTTCGATGATGAAATAATCGCTTCTAATATCACAACCATAGTGCATTTAGGTCCATACCAATCTCCCCTTACAATAAGTTTTGGGTCTTTTGAACCTATAGAACTTGGTGTCATTTTGCCTACGAGCTTCACGTATACCCCTTGTACCTCGAGTTAGTGACTCAAAGCCTAATTCATCTAGGAATTGTGAGGGATGGACTTTAGTCATGCATAGAAGAGGAAGAAACAAATGCAAACGTATGATAAAGCCAACTATAATAAGAACCTTGATGGTGAAGAAGACGATTGATGAATCAATGCGTCGAAAGATGCATCGAAAGTTTATATCAGTTAGAGATGAGGTTTTTCCAACTAAAAAAATTAAAAAAACCCATTACATTGAATGAGTTCATGCCAATGGAGCTAAGATGATTGTTAAAGTAAATTAACAAAAATTATCAAAATAATATGTCCATAATTTGTGTGATTGAAAGCTAACAAAATCATAAATGTGATAAAACCATATTCAAAATATATTTAAAAATCTTAATAATAAAAAACTAGTTTCAATCGATTTTTCATGAATAATTTATTATTAGTATAATCATTTTCAAATCAGATACATAATAATTGAATTTTTTTTTTAAATTCCAATAAAAAATTATAATAATATTTAAAAACCAAGTTAAAACTGAAAAGTTAGTGAATTTGGTAATTTTTTTTTATAGTATCAAATGAAAACAAAAAAAGAGGAAAAAGACATTAAAAGGTTAGGCCTTAACGCCTACAAAGCAATAGCAAGTCAAATGTGTATGCCTAACCCTGTTTTATTTTTTTATTCCTTTATTTATTTTGAAAACAAGGTCTAAACAATGCAAAAAATATTTGTACTCTTCAATGCTCGAACTCACGGCCTTTAGCTTATCATGTTTGCTAACCAGCTTAGTTACCACAGAAAATTATTATAAAACAATTAAAAAAAATATATATTAAGGTAAAGCAGAATCCAATTCCTTTAAAGTATTTAGATAATAATTAATACAACACAAATATATAACCGGTAAAAAACCTACTTTTTAAAATAAATTAAAATAATTAATAATAAAAGTTAATTTTAACACATGGCTCTTTCTCATTGGCTATGCCATTGAGTTAAGACTTGGATACACTTTATATTTTTTAAAACAAAAAAAATTATCAAGTAAATAATTAAAGCTATTAAATATTTTATTTATTTATTTTTTTGATATTTTCTTTCTATCTACGCGCTACATATTGGGTTGGAATACATATTGGGTTGGAAGACCTTTTGTTATTTTTTTTATTTAATTTATAATGTCTTGAAATATTATTAATTAAAATTCTTTTCTAGAGAAGTTAAGAATAATATTTAAGATAATGATCTACGAGGATATAATTATTTTGTGATAAAACAAGTACTTATATAATATATAATATATATTGTATGAGTATGTATGGATTGAACTGCCTTCGAAGTAAATTCGGCAATGACGTGCAATGAGATCATTGGAAGAAGACAGAATCTAGCATGAGATTCAATGAACCTCTTTTTAAAAAATATCCAAACAAAGAGCTTATATTAAAATAATGAGGTCATCTATTTTTAAAAAATTAGGCATAAGAAAAAAATATTTTTCATTTTAAATAAAAATATATTCTCAAATCTAATTTTATTTACCCGGATAATTGACTCTTAAATCTTAAATCTTTGTAAGTAGAATAATTTTAAAAAGTAGGAAAAAATCCTTTTATTTTATTAAAAAAAGCTTAAAATCTTGCTTTTCTAATTCTATTTTTTCTTGTAATAAAATTAGTTAAAAAAACAAAGGAAGCTGTAGCGGCATATGGCGCGGCTCCCTTTTCTGCAAAATATAGAGACCAAGACGACGTCGCTTTCGTTTCAAGCTCCAAGTTGCCAAAACTTTCCACTCTCAAGTCTCAGAAAGTCCAAAGTTAATGCTGCATACCCAACCAACACCTTTCCAAGAGAGAATCAAATCTCTCTCGCAACCCGATAACGACCACAGAGAAGGAAGCAAAGTCTACGACGGCGTGGGAGGGGGCAACCGGAGGGATGTCTCCCACGTCGACATAACACAAGAAATTCGATTTCTCGGATTCTATTGTGGTCAGTTACCCTCTAATCCTGTTCTTTTTTAAGATTTTGAAATTAGGGTTTATCTGTTACAGCAACATAGAATTGATTTGATTTGACTTGCTAGTTGAGTTTTTATTTGTTTGTCTGGAATAGGTTTTAAACTGGTGGATTGAGTTAGTGAGAGTACATCATTTACTCAACTTGTCCTCATCCTTGAAAAACTTATTCCAAGCATAAATGCGCGAGAGAAAGAGGGAGAGAGAAGGGCGTTAGTGAGATTAATTCTTAACGGGTCAGCTCCGAGGCAAATCTCTAATTTTAATTGGTTGTAGAATTCATTTATGTTGCTTAAAGCTTTCCAAACGCTAGAACTGGGTAAATGGTGTTGAAATGATTTCATTTCTACTCAAATCTTAAGTTTCCATACAGCTTGCTAGGAAATGAAATCTGAATTTTGCAATTAGAGTTTCAGTTCTTAGAAAATGATGCTTAGATTCTTCATTTCCTTTTCTTTTTATCAGTATTTGTGTAATTGAGAATTTTGTGTTATTTCAGGCATGTGAAAAGAGGAATTTTTGTTGCAATTGAGGGTGTGGTGGGGTTAAAATTTCTCAATTAAAGAGAAAATTCCCTAAAGATGGAGTCTTGCAATTGTATTGAACCACAATGGCCAGCTGAGGAGCTGTTGATGAAGTATCAATATATATCGGATTTCTTCATTGCACTAGCCTATTTCTCTATCCCTTTAGAGCTCATTTACTTTGTTAAGAAATCTGCTGTCTTTCCTTATAGATGGGTGCTTGTCCAGTTTGGTGCTTTCATAGTTCTTTGTGGTGCAACTCACCTTATTAACTTATGGACTTTTAGTATGCATTCACGAACTGTGGCAGTTGTGATGACCACAGCCAAAGTTTTGACTGCTGCTGTGTCTTGTGCCACTGCGCTTATGCTTGTGCATATTATTCCTGATCTTTTGAGTGTTAAGACTAGAGAGCTGTTTTTGAAAAATAAAGCTGCGGAGCTAGATAGAGAGATGGGTCTGATCCGTACACAAGAGGAGACTGGTCGGCATGTGAGGATGTTGACTCATGAAATCAGAAGCACTCTTGACAGACATACCATATTAAAGACTACTCTTGTGGAGTTGGGCAGGACACTGGCATTGGAAGAATGTACCCTGTGGATGCCAACGCGTACTGGGTTGGAGCTTCAACTTTCCTACACTCTTCGTCAGCAGAACCCTGTTGAATATACCGTTCCTATCCAGCTTCCAGTGATTAATCAAGTATTCAGCAGTAACCGTGCTATGAAAATTTCGCCAAATTCTCCAGTGGCTAGACTACGGCCTCTTTCTGGAAAATATATGCCTGGAGAGGTGGTTGCTGTTCGTGTCCCACTCCTCCATCTTTCTAATTTCCAAATTAATGACTGGCCTGAACTTTCTACCAGACGCTATGCTCTGATGGTTTTAATGCTTCCATCAGATAGTGCAAGGCAGTGGCATGTTCATGAGTTGGAGCTTGTTGAAGTAGTTGCTGATCAGGTTTAAATTTTCTTATTTGTCTAACTTTTCATGGTTACATAATCACCTTTCCTTTTCCATTTTTCTAGGAAATTGCTAAATGGAATCTCCACATTGCATTCCACTTGCATCTGCTTCACTTCTTATAGCTTTGCATAGATTGAGTTTCCAAAGGGTGCCCTCCAAGAAGTATTTTCAAATCTCATTTTAAACCAAAAAGAAATATAGTTCATCAGATCAATGTTGCTGCTATGTTTTCCATCAAATGCTAGAAAAGCATTCACAGCATGTCAGTGAGTGCTTAATTTGAACAAAGTAAATGAAAAGAGACATGCTAACACTGGTGCCTTGCCATTTGTTAACACTAGAAAGTAATTTGCAGCTTGCACCATACCATCTAAAGAACGATAGCCTCAATTTGTTTCGAACTTATAAATTTTGTGGTCAAACCAGGTGGCTGTTGCTCTGTCACATGCTGCTATCTTAGAAGAATCAATGAGGGCAAGGGACCTTCTTATGGAGCAGAATGTTGCTCTTGATCATGCCAGGAGAGAAGCAGAAACAGCAATTCGTGCTCGCAATGATTTCTTGGCAGTTATGAACCATGAGATGAGAACACCAATGCATGCAGTTATTGCACTTTCCTCCTTGCTGCAGGAAACTGAACTGACACCTGAGCAGCGTCTAATGGTTGAGACAATTCTTAGAAGTAGTAACCTTCTGGCTACTCTTATAAATGATGTATTAGATCTTTCAAGGCTTGAAGATGGCAGCCTTCGACTTGACTTAGGAAGTTTTAATCTTCATGCAGTATTCAAGGAGGTAAGATATCTGTCATCTTACCAAATTTTTCAGATTGTACTGTAAATATTAGTTACATAGAATTCATAAAACTTTTGTTGGATTTGGGTTGGTGAATATGATGCTTATTTCCCCATTGCAGGTTCTTAATTTGATCAAGCCTATCGCATCTGTTAAAAAGTTGCCTGTAACCTTAAATTTAGCTCCAGATTTGCCAGAATATGCCATTGGTGATGAAAAGCGACTAATGCAAACTATTTTAAATGTTGTTGGTAATGCTGTGAAGTTCTCAAAACAGGGAAGCATCTCAATCACTGCATTTGTTGCAAAATCAGAATCTTTAAGAGACAGTCGAGCTCCTGACTTTTTTCCAGTGCCAAGTGATAATCACTTTTATTTGCGTGTACAGGTTAATTCCTCTGATGCTCAATTAAGATCTTTTTCCTAGCAAGGGTGAATTTTCTGTTCTAGGGGTTGGTTATGAATAGCTTTTATCTTGGTATAGGTAAAAGATGCAGGACAAGGAATTAACCCTCCAGATATTCCCAAGTTATTTACAAAATTTGCACATGCTCAAACTTTGGCAACCAAAAATTCCAGCGGCAGTGGACTTGGCCTTGCAATTTGTAAGAGGTAATTCATTTTGGTTGTTTTTATAGACACAATTTTGTATTAGAGCATGAAGTGACTTTTATTAGACATTTTATACTGTGGTTTGACTTTCTCAATTCTACTGCCATTGAAGTTCACTATTATATCTAAATCTTGTATGTTTGTGATCAGGTTTGTAAATCTTATGGAGGGACATATTTGGATTGAAAGTGAAGGTCCAGGCAAGGGATGCATGGCTATCTTCATTGTAAAGCTTGGGATTCCTGAGAACACAAGTGAATCTAAGAACCCATTCCTACCTAAAGCAAATCATGGACAGACAACTTTTCCAGGACTCAAAGTTCTTGTCTTGGATGATAATGGGTCAGTAAAATTGCAACTTTATCATTCTTAGTATGTCAATTTCAAGTTTATGCCACGCTACCTTCTAAAGAATTTAATTATAATTAGGGTGGGGTGGGATGAATAGAGTCAAGTACATAACAGAGGTTTGCATTTGTGGGCACTGTGATGGTTAAAATAGTAAATACAAAATTCTCGTGAAAAAAAGTATACTAGGATGGGTACAAAGACATGAAACAAAATAAGAAAGAAGAGTCAAGAAAATTGTTATATGGTAGGGTGATAAAAGGGAGTTTGCAATAAAGGATGCCATCTTCATCCAAGAGAATAAAAACAACATCAATCCAGCCAAGGATGACAAACTCAATTGGAAATTTGAAATCATAGGGGAAGCCCCAGAAGCAAAAGCAGAACAATACGAGGATTTTTTTTTATAAAAAAACCCACTCTATCTGAAATCAGCATTTTTTATAGTCAAACACAACTGTCAGCAAAATCAGACAAGGTCATAAAGTTTCCTACAAACTCTTAAACCCGGTTAGAAGGAAATACTCCAAACTTTTTGGACAAATAGTGGCTTGCAAAAGATTATAAATTTCTAACGGTCCTATTCAACAGGCTTTATCAAGTGAGCAGTGCCAAAACAGATTACTTTTAAGTGTGCTTCTATAAAGCACATGACGTTCACATCAAGAGATAATGCCAGAGATAATGCTTTATTTGTTCAATCATTATTAGTTTATAGAGTTCAGAATTCAAAGAGAGAACTTTAAATTTCTTTAGCTTTCCACTGTTTGTTCATGAACAAGAAAAGAAAAAAAAGACTGGGGAAGGAGTCTAAATCAATGGAAATTAATGAATCTTGCAATATAGATGCCGATTGGAGGATGTTTAATTTTTTTTTACGCGAACCAGTAAGAATCCTAGAATCCATAAACGTGAAAGAACTCAACCTAAGAAAGCTAAAATCAGATTAAAAAAAACCAAACCCAACAATGACCTAAAACAAGGAATCGAAGTTATTAGATAAAAACTCCAATACTAAATAAATTATCTAGGCTGCCGCATGTTGTCCCAAAAAGAGTTGCGGAAAACAACCACCCTTGTTTAATTAATGCTATTGTCGACTATGAAGAATTAAGGAATCAAAGAATTAATGTTGTTGCCACATGTCCCAAAAAAGGCTGCTGACTTTTTTAATATTCTTGCAAAATAATAATTCCAATCCCGCCACCTGTGTACTTGTAAAATAAGGATACCTTGCTAATTAATTCCTTAATTCTGCCGCCTATTCTGCCGCTTCTAATGTCCCTGTAGAATAAAGAAGCTGTCTTGCCTTGTAGGAAATCCATAAACCAAAAGGAAAGATAATCCTAAACCAATTTGGAAAATTATGCAATTTTTGCACGGTAGTTTCTAGGCTTTTTTGTAGGGCCTTCTCAAAGTCCGATTACTATGAAATCTTAACCCTATATAAAACAAGGTCTTTTGAATCTTCTGGTAAAATCTCACCTCGATCCAACGGTCGGATTAATATTCTTGTTAGTGTAAAATTGTGCAATAGAAAAAAAAGAAGCTCAAAACCACTTTTCCATGTCGAACCCTTACATGAATCACATTAATCAAGGCTCGATCACCTCTCTCTGAAATCTTGAAGCTTGCCTTGACTCAAATATATTGAATTAGCCAATTGAAAGTTTCTTTAATTTTCTTGGCCCTCGACCTTGCAATTGGCCCAATCAGCATCTCTAATAGATTCTTTCAGGGTGCTTATTGGTTCTCATCATTTTTAGTCAAATCAAATACCAGCTTCTCCAGACCCATCAAATTCTTTAACGTAAGTGAGACTTATTGAAACATTAAGGGAAGGTGTATAATACAAAATGGTGTATTGGGAAGGGGCCTTGACTTGAGAGGATTAAGGCAACTGAGTTAGGTGGGACAGTAGCAGTGTCTAAAATGAGACAACTATATTTGATTGAAGAGTCTCTGGAGGATTAATATGATAGGTCCAATTGCCACGTACATGGAACAAATGCACAAAAAGCAGCCTCTTTATTCTTTAATGTTTTGGGGCATGCGTGTTCTTGTTTAACAAGACTCCATTGCTGGTTTGGCCGGTAATCATGTGGTTGAAGAGCTAACTTTTCCCATATTATGTAAGGTATAGAGAGTTCTAATTTATATGATGGGTATAAAAGTGGCTATGTCCCTCAGCCCTTCAACAGACATAGGTCACCATGAACCATTGAAATTAAGAGTCAAGTTGAATTTAAATAAAGACTGGGTTGAATTTATGTCCTGTATCTTTTTGTTGGACATAGTTTTGAGAGTTTAGCAGAACAAACCATGTTTGAAGCATGTAAGAGAATGCCAAACTTGTTTGTGGCTTACAGGGTTAGCAGGATGGTGACCAAGGAACTTCTTGTTCACCTGGGGTGCGATGTGACAACTGCAAGTTCAAGAGATGAGTGTCTACATGTGGTTTCTCAAGACCACAAGGTAGTGTGTATGGATGCGGGCATGCCTGATGGTTTTGAAGCTGCTGTCTGTTTGCATGAGAAATTTACTAAACGGCACGAAAGGCCGCTAATAGTGGCACTTACTGGAAACACAGACAAAGTGACCAAGGAGAACTGCATGAGGGTCGGTATGGATGGCGTTATACTGAAACCTGTTTCTGTTGACAAGATGAGGAGTGTTTTATCAGAGCTCCTTGAGCATCGGGTTCTGTTTGAAGCAATGTAAGTGGTTGTGATAGAAAAAAGCACTAATTGGAGAGAAGCAAAACATGCAAGTCATCTTCTGCCCTTTTTTGCGTGTACATGCCATAAAAGTATCGCATCAATACAGTGAAGTGGAGCCCTGGCAAAAACAATTCCAACGCGTCATTGCTAAAAGCTAGTTCATGTAATCATTCTGTGCATCTACATGTAAAATCCGGGCAGAAAAAACAGTCCCGGATTTGGGGAAATCTGAGTGTCCTTGAAAATGAATTTTTTTTTTTGTTGTTGTTGTCGATAATTTGTGAAACAAACTGGTATCATATAATCAAATTTCATTTTTAAGGCATAAATATCATTTGACATCTTCTTTGGTATATGGTGTATTGATTAATGATCATTTTTTCTTTTTTGAAAAGATAATCATGCGTGAGACCTGTAATGCCTCTGACTTTCCTATTTTTGTTTTTGAATGCACGCTGCGGTGTGGCGTGTTTTTCCTTTCTCATGAGCATGAAATAACTAAGCCTGTGCAATATAACAAAATAAAGAGGAAAAAAAAATGGTCAGTTTTTTTCTATCGGAACGACTATGAAGTTTATAATATTTCTTTTGGAGTCGCTTTTCTGCGAGCTGACACAGCCACTATTCTGACACAAATAAAATCTAAAAATTCCATTCACTTTGTCTTGTAAGAATAATTACTTCATACTTGCAGCCTGAGACTCTGTGCTGAAAGAGGCTCGTTCCATTTTAGGTTTGCCAAACTGAAAGTCGATCCACACCTTCCCTTTGAAGCATAGCTTCAAACTGGAATGTTGCCTTCAAATTACTATCAGGATGTGCACTATACTTCTTGTCATCATCAAGGGAACTGGAGATGTTTCATATAGACCTCGCTCAAAGCAAGCATTTTTACTTGAGCAAGTAGTAATTTCATTAGTATATTTGCCATTATGTATGAGGAAGGCCTTAGGTATACAGTAAATGTATATGGTATTTACATCAACATCAAAGGGGTATTGCCAGGCTACTGCTAATCTTCCATCTCAATTGGGCAGGTTCCATCATCCACATTGGCAAGGGGGTTATATAAATGTGAGCTAGGATCCATGCATCCTGAGACTAGATCAAGATCGCAACGATCACCCTGCAAGAAAGTTTCATTTGTGAAATTAAAAGTCAATTTGTCATATTTCAAGAAAAATGGAAGCAAGGAAACCGAGACAGATGAAACAATGAGTACTCTTACCCCTTCAATGGATAAGTTGCCGATCATAGCACATCTCGTAACAATGATATCTGTATCCGGAAAAATTGCTTTTTCGCACGCACCTTCTTTACTCAACTCTTCTGCCAGGCCCTGTCAAAATGGAAACGTCTTTTGTTTGTTCCTTTTATCTAAATTTGTGGCTAAATTGGTCAGAATTGAATCACTTATTTAACATGTTATAAGCCATGTCAAAATGAGCAAAGTCTTCTAGATTTAGGCAAATAATCTCCCAGCTTTCTTATATATTCTGGTATAAGGAAACCTGGAAATTTGATGTTTTCGGATGCGAAGTACCCAAGGATTTGTTGCACCAACAACACTAAGATGTCGTAGCATTCCAAACAACCAGATATTACAATTGATTTAAGCACCAAAACTTTCCAAAATAAATAAATTAGGGAGCATTATTAAAGTACTTAGAAGTGGACTAATTAGGTTTAAAACTAAAAAAATCAAAGAGAAATTATTTAAGTTGATTCATGATATTTGGGTTAACAAATTGCATATTTACTAGACTAGACCTTCATGTAGTGTTTGAACCAGATTTAAAGCTATAAATGGAGTTTTATTGCGATTCTAGTTGAGATAAAAACTATATATCTTAAGCTTTCCATCTAAATATGATAGGCTTATTAACTCATCTAGATATGAGAGAACGACGTGTTTGAAGTCAAACTTGAAATCTGCCAGTAAACAAGGAAAGTCGGAAAATTATTATTTTCATCATGATTTGTGTATTCTTTCAAGGTAAGGATTTCATTATATGTGAAATCGATTTCTTACTTTCCAATAAGATTAATTAGGCAACAATCCTTATTTTAGAAAGATTCTTTATACAACAACAATCCTTATTATTCAAGGACATTAGAGGGTGTTTTGAGTTTATTTTTTCCAATACATATTTTTATGCTAATAAATATAACTTTTAATTTGACCATTGAATTTTATTGAAATTTTTCCTAAAGATTCTAAAGGTTTTGTTTTTTATAGGGTTAAAATGTTGTAACGATCAGATATCGAGAAAGCCTTACAATAAGATTTAGAAGTTACTATGCGAGATTTGCATTATTTTCTTAGTTAGTTTAAGATTCTTTTTCTTATTTGGATTAATATTTTTTTTTTATTTTTCTAGCTTTATTTAGGATGTTTTTACCTAATATAAAAATGATTATTTAGCTTGTATTTAGTTTTTTTTTTCAAATTGCTTATTATTTATGAATAATATTTTGTGAGTGGTGAGGTTATGCATATTCTTGATTCTTCATACTTATAAAAAAAGTTAAATGTTTTTGTAATATTTTCTCTTATACATTCAGTTCTTGATTCTTTATAATTAAAGTTTTGGATTTTTCATTCAATAACTTGGATTTTTCAATTCAAGATAATCTTTGGATGGAGATTTTATGATATTAGCTTTTTATATTATTTCTATGGGTTCGCATCAATTAGTAAAATGCATATGCTTTGTGATAAATGAATAAAACAGTCCGTGCATGTATCAGTAAAGTTCATACCTTCTCTTTTCTTATCATTCAAGGTTGTCACGTTTGGGATTGACACCTAGTTATTACAAAGCTTGAGGAAATTCTCAAGGGATATATCAAAACTTTGTTTATGTGTTAGTACCTCGTTGAAGAATTCGATGGGCTTGTTTCGCCAGCCATTGTGAACTTGAAACTGCAGCCTGTAAGGACCATCCCAGTCAACTCCATTTGTGAACGAGAATATCAAGTTCACAGCTGCAAAAAGGATACGAGAGTTTCTTACAAGGAATTAAATGTCCCATAAAGCAATAAAATTGTGAAAATGGTACCAACCATACCATGCTTAGGAACGCATATCTGGATGGTGTAAAATGGCGGATCAGCCTTCCCTCTAACTTTCCTCAGCATTGCCCTTGGCTCACCACCACACATGATGGGCTGATTAAAACCTCCTGCAAAGTAAGGGGTTGGAGATTGATTAAACAATACTTGATATCTTGAGGAAGGTGGAACCACCGAGCACTCCTTGTATGCCGAGCAGAGCACCACCAATGAAATGTAAATTCTTCTGGTATTTGAAATTATGCATGATATCGTTATGTTCAAAGTGCTTTAATCTGATGCTCTATGACATTCCAAGGGCAGCAAGTTATTACTTGTGGAAATTTTACAGACCCTTTATTGCAAGGAGTATTTTGTGACACTTACTGAGATGAGTTGAATAACAAATTACCATTAAAAGCAATCCCAAATTCTTCGTTTGGAACAAGCTTGTTTGCAGCTGGATTGTAGAAAAGCTTTAGGTTTTCCCCCTGTCAATTGATTTCAAGTTCAACATCATTGAAAGACTAGCACCACCTTCAAAAGAGAGAAAAGAATCCTGTGAGCGCTAACTTACAGAAGATGGAGGAAGGCCGTTCATGGTTTTCCAGAAGACGGGGGCACTTCCAAGTTCAAACATGGCCCATGTAGGACGTGCATATCTGGAAAGAAGTGATTACAGAATTAGATGACCATTACGATTCTGCTCTTTTAAAAGGAAATGATAACAAAAAAGCTGCTTTTGTAATAGAAAATTAAGCCTCATGATACGACTGTAGTATTTGCTGTATCCTTTTTTATGCTGGTTTGCTTGTTTCTCGTTTACCCGCTCTACAAGAACGCAAGTATTAATGGAATGGGAAAAACTTCCTTTATGAACAGAACTGTGAGGTAGAGGACTTGTGATAGAGCCCTTTACACAAGTAAGATAAAATCCCATTAAATGGAAGGAAGAGGAAATTCATACTCCTTAACTTCCTCCCTTGAAGGAGTGGCAACAGTAACAGCAGCTGCAGCGATCACTTTCCTACCAATCTTAACTGCTCTTTTCTTCTTAGTAGTGCTCCGTTGCAAAGAAGAACCGATGAAAGAACTAGCTGCAATAAGAAACATAAAAATGTCAAGCTTTTTGAAGCTTAAGGTCAAAACTCGTTGCTGTACTTGTACTTGTGATGGAGATAGAACACAGACGGAGCAGCTTAGTAAAAAAAGATCAACGCACGAGGTTTGGCTAACTTGCTACTTAAATTTGAAAGCAAAAACGCCTTAAAACAATATTACAGATGAAAACACAGTGCAGTCACGGATAACCATAGCCATTCAAGATTAAAATCGGGGAAAAAGGAAAACAGCCAATTTTTTTACAAACCAAAATCCAGTCAAGCCATTCAAGTCTGATGGTAAAGTACAAGATTGCCCAAGAAATTCATGGTATTCACCATATACTCTCATTCAAACAGTTAACAAGCAGTCTCCAGTGATGATAAACAACTTAGAGCTCTTGGAACTACGTACCTAGCAACTTGTTTGTCAGAACATCTTTCAATCGTTTTCTTGATGAAATTAAATTGTCAGTGGTTTCATCCATTCTTACCTTGCCATTTCTTCCTAGTAATTACTTTGCATACATGTCATTAATAAGATATGAGTTCAAGTATATTAGAAATCACACTACAAAATTCTCTAGGATTCTAACATGAATAAAATAAGAAAGTGACAAGGTTTTAAAGATACACTCACCAAGAGTGTTCGAGACGGATGGATTAGCATTATTAATATTAGCAGTAGTAATTGGCCTCGTGAAGACACGAGGTTGCGTCGAAATTTGAAAGATAGATGCACCCGTTGCTGCCATTTTAGTTGATTCTGCTTTAACTATCAAGACAGCAAAGAATTAAAAAAAAGAGAGGAAATAGCTTGAACCTATTAGTTATGAGACAGAGTATGAGATAAGGAGATATATAGAAGGAGAGACAGCCACAAGCACCAATTTTCCAAGGAAATATCTTTACAAACACACAAAGTAAGTGCATGGAAACAGACAAAAAGCAAGCAATGACCATATATTATGCTTACACATATATCTATATCTATATCTATGATTTTTGTCAACCCTTCCCAAGTCCCAAATCTGAACACAACCCTTTTAGCTGTGCCCCACAGCCTCCTTTCTTCACATTCAAAGTAAATATTTATTTCCTTTTGCCCAATTAAAACCACAAAAAGTGCATTTATCTTTAAATAACCAATACTTGCCACAAAAATAAATAAATAAATAAACACCATCACATTCACCCTCTCTCAAGTCTCGTGGCTTTGATAACATCTCTGTTAACAAAACCTAAACCTAAATCTGAATAATAGCTAAATAATCTTATTTATATTAGATAAAAATATCCTAAACAAGACCAAAAAAATAATAAGAGAATACTAATCCAAATAGAAAAAAAATCCTTAAATAAACTAAGAAAATAATGCAAATCCTGCAAAACATCTTACAGGCTTTATCACAAGGCCCTCCCGAACTTTGATCAATATGAAATTTTAACTTATATAGCACAAGGCACCTGGGATCTTATGGAAAAATCTCAGCCTAATTTAATAATCAGATTAATAATTATGGTTGTTAGCGTAAAACTACAGATTAGAAAAAATAAGTCCGAAACTGCCTTTCTTTATCCAATCCGTAAGCTCCCAACTTGGTATCATTGAAAATTAAAAATTTATAACAAAACAATACTCCTAAGCTGCCGACTTTGTTTCCTTGCAGAAATCAGACTTCCAATGCTACCAAAGTTGTTGACTCCAATGTTGTCAAAGTTGCCAAAATCTTTCCTTGTAGAAGAAGGATTGTTGCTTGTAAGAATCCACAAATCATATTGTTTTAAGAATCCATAAATCATATTGAAAACAATCATTTTCTTACTTTCCTTGTTTGTTTATAGATTTCAAGCTTGACTTCAAGCACATTGTTCTCTCTCGTTTAGATAAGTTATTGATCTTACCATATATGGATGGATATATTGAGATGTCTAGTCTCCATCTCAACTAGAATTGTAGCAAAAATCCACCTGTAGCTTTATATACGGCCCAAATAGTACACGAAGGTCCAATCTAGCAGATTTGTAATTTTTTAACCCAAACATCCTAAATCAGCTTAATCAACTCCTCTTAGGTATTTTTAGTTTTAGAAATGAAGAGGAGAGAACAAGAGGTAAAAGGAAAAAATGTGAGCACAATTTCATGAAAAGATGGAATTGAGTGAAACACGAGTGGAGTGACATCATATTAAGTGTAAGCATGCAAAGATACATTTTTGTTTTACTACTAATGTGAAATCTCGGTTTTCAACAATTTCTTCCAAAGATGGATCATCAATTATGAAGGATAAGGAGAACCCATTGTTTATGTTATGGGCTATGTAACAACAAATTGAGAGGATGAATGTGAGGTTTGGTGAGAATTTTGATAGAATGGAAAGACAAGATGCCATGATTGCTAATTTATGTGAGGGGTCAGTTCGAAGGGGTCCTAATGTTAGAAGGCTGAAATGACATCCTACCTCACATTTAGATGAGTTTGTTGACAAGAAGTACACTACCAAAAAATTAGCAAATACAAACAGACATACTGATAGAAAATCTCTGTCTATAGATTGCGATGAACTTTACCGACAGAATAGTCTCTTGCTGTATCTATCGGTAAATACCGACGAAAATATTCTCTCAGTATATACCGATAGAATTATAGTGAAAAAGGAAGGAATTAAAAATGACATGTCATATATACAGGCAAAATTACCGACGAAAAGAAACCGTTGGTGAAATCCGCCCGTAAATCCATCGGTAATATTTAAGTTATGACCTAACAAATGATTCCCCTCTTCCTCTTCCCCATTTCTTCTTCCTCTTCCATTAGCTCTACAACAAACATCAAAACCCCTATATTTTATCACAAATCAACCTCTAACCATAAATCTAACCACCTCAACTCTCAATCTATCATCATCCATATTCTAATTCAATTTTTTTAAGGATTCCCCACATCAAGTAAAAAAAAAGTACCCATTTTTTATTTGAACTCAATTTTAAAATGTTAATTCTTATTGCATATTTTTGTAGTATATGTAGTTTATTTATGTGTTTACTTGTTTTATAGCTTTTTTCCATATAAATTTATTGTATGAATATATGATTTGTATATGCTAGGGTCTGTTTGAGATTTTGAAAAACTGTATTTGTTTGTAATTTGATGAAATTAATTTTGAATTTGTGAATTAAGTGTTCTGTAATGAAATAAATAATGGCTTATTTAATGGGTTCGTTTTATATCTTGTCAATATTATTGTTGAGTTGAAAATATTGGTAAATGTATAGGAATTTGAATTTATGTAGACAATTGATAATGATTTAAGAGTACTATTAAAATAGATGGAATAAGTATGAGTTAAACTAATGTTAGCTAATTTATTTAATTGACATAATTAATTAATACATGTTATCATCAATATTCTATATAGGTTTGGTATAAGTAATGGATGATCGTTTATGGATGTATCAAGACTCATTCGAGAAGTTACGTCGGATAAATTATTGTAATGAGTTTGAGAGTTTTATTAATTACGCACTAACTAATATGAAAAATATTAGTGGAGGCGGTATTATATATCTATGTAAGAGGTGTAAAAATAAAAAGTTTCTCGATCCAAATGTTATAACAATGCATCATCTGCAAAAAGAGTTGATAGAGAAATACCTGTATTGGTTTGTATAAGGAGAAACATATGTTTCTTACAAGACCATTCTAGAAATGATGATTGGGTTAGCTTCTAGTTTTAGCAACATATATGGAGTTGTAGATGACAATAGTAATCCTTATAGGAATATGATTATGGATAGAATGGGAATGAATAAGGTTTATGCAGGTGAATGTTCAATTGTAGATGAATAACCAAATACGGACACGACCAGGTTTTTTGATCTTCTAAAAGATTCTGATGAACCATTATAGAATGGGTGCACAAATCACAGTAAATTATTAGCCGTTGCATAATTGTTCACCATCAAGTCCGATTATGGGCCGAGTGAGGCCGGTCATGACAGAATTGTTAAATAAACGAGAAGCATTTTACCTAAAGGGAATAGGTTGAAAGATAACTTTTATGCCACTAAATCCACGATGAAACCCCTCGACCTAGTATACTAGAAAATTGACATGTGTTCAAACTTCTGTATGCTGTACTACCTTGAAAATACAGAGTTGACTGAGTGTAGAACATGTGTGCATACTCGTTATAAAATCAGAACTGGTAGGGGAAGAACTCTTATTATAAAATCAGAACTGGCAGAGGAAGAACTCTTGTTGCACATAGAAAACTTAGATACTTACCAATCACTTCTAGACTGCAAAGGTTATTCACATCTCCAAATACTACCAAGCATATGACATGAAATCATTAACATGATGTGGTGGATGGAGTCATGGTGCACCCATCCGATGGTGAAGTCTGGAAAAATTTGAATAAGGTGCATCCTTATTTTTCAATGGAATCAAGGAACATACGTCTTGGGTTATATACCAATAGATTCAATCTATTCGGGTTATTTGCTGGTCCTTATTTTTGTTGGCCGACGATACTCACAACTTACAACTTGCCACTAGGGATGTGTATGAGGCCGAAGTTCATGTTTTTATCTATGATTATACCCATATCTAATAGTCTGAGTCAGAATATAGATGTTTGTATTTGACCATTGATTGATGAGTTGAAGCAATTATGGTCATTCAGGACTTTGACTTACGATGTCTTGAGGAAACAAAATTTTTCGATGAAGACAACTTTGATGTGGACTATTAATAATTTTCTATCCTATGGAATGGTTTCTGGTTGTAGCATACATGGAAAATCAACATGTCCATACTATATGGAAAATAAGAAGGCCTTTACGTTAACAAATAATGGTAAAACATTTTTTTTTTGCCATCAGTGGTTCTTGCCAACGGATCACAAGTATAGAAAGAACATAAATGACTTCTTTATTGATAGAGTTGAAAGGGATGTTGTACTATCGTTATAATTAGGTGAAGAATTGTATGATGTGATGTCGCAATACAATGACTTTGCATTTGGTTTTTAATCCGGTAAGTAGAAGTTTCCTAGTTTTGGTGTGACTCATAATTGGATAAAGCGAAGTATTTTTTGGGAGCTTCCTTATTAGAAGACCAATCTCCTCTGCTATAATCTTGATGTCATGCTCATTAAAAAGAACATGTTTGAAAACATTCTTAACACGGTTATGAATGTGAAAGGGAAGACAAAGGACAACATGAAGGCTAAAATGAATATACTTTTGTTTTGTCACTGTAAAAATATGAAGTTAGTTTATGATGGGTCACGGGTCGCAAAGCCCACAACCAACTTCGTCTTAGACAAGAATGCATAATTACTTGTTTACCAATGACTTAAAAGTTTGTGTTTTCTTGATGGACATGCTTCAAACATATCTAGATTGGTGAATTTGAAGGATTGTATATTGTATAGAATGAAGAGTCATGATAGACACGTGTTTATGCAAACACTCATTCCACTAGCTTACTAGGATTTATTGCTAAAAGGGATACAAGATGCATTCATAAAGATCAGTCACTTTTTTAGAGATATATGATCCAACAAGTTGCATACACAACATATGAAGAGGCATGAAACGAATATCGCTTAGACAACCTGCGAAATTGAAATGATATTCCCTTCATCATTCTTCGACTTAATAGAGAATCTATCAATACATTTACTGTTTGAGGTAAAAGTTGGAGATCTGGTTTAGTATAGATGGATGTATCCATTCGAGAGGTTAGAGATTACACATGCATCATAATTAAATTTCTACTGTCTTTTTTTAAATTCAAAAATTCATTTAATTCTATGTAGATACTTGTTCAACCTTAAGAGAAAAGTAAAAAACAAGGCGTATGTTGAGGCTTCGATATGCGAGGCTTATATTATTGAAGTGATCTCAATATTTTTCTTGTACTATTTTAAGCTTCACTTGAGAATAAGAATTAACCGAGAAGGCCTTATTCATTCAAGATGGGGAAATATTGACAAGGCGCCTGTTAAGGTTTCAATATGCTTATAAGGCATGCCAACGGTAGGGAAGTGCCTTCGAGTGAGAACTTGTCAATATTTCTCCATCTTGGATGACCTGTATTAGAAAATGCTATGAGGGGAAGATACTTGACATAAAATGAATTTAGACATGCATATATTATCTCCTAAGCATAATTTAGACATACCTTATCATTTTCCTTTTGAGTGCGCTTTCCAGCCCTCACCTACTAGATAATGTACTTTCTAGCCCTATCTCTTTTCTTTTGAGTGCGCTTTCAAGCCCTCACTTCAGACACTTTCAGAAGGATTGACCATTTCTTGATTTGATAAATCCACAACCTGTTATCTTTTCTTCTTTATAAGCTTATTATCTAAATTCTTTTAAGAGACCTTTTGTCGTAAGCATTATGAAGAGGGGGGCAACTGTCATAACCCAATTTTGACCCCTTGTTTTTCTAAACATTTTCAAAATACAAAACAAAATAAAAAAAATATGTTTTTGATATATTTGTGTCATTTTTAGCATTTTCAGTGTCTTCTCAAAAGAATTTAGAATTCAAAAATTTATTTTCAACGTGTTCAACTTTTAACGTGCAATTTTAAAAATTATTGATTAATTTTTCTCATCGAGTTGATGTTGACATTGCCTTTTTAAAAAAATCAAAATACAACAAAATAAGAAAACTAAAGTATATATATAATAACAGGACAAGGGGACCAAAAGTGAAAAAAAAAAAAACTAAAGTATATTTAGGTTGCTTAGGGACTAAACAATTAAAGGGAAAAAAACAAAAATTTTTACTTATAAATAGTAAAGGAATCTCACACAAAAGAGGAAGGAGGCAAAAAAAAAAAAAAAAAAAATTAAAAAAATACAAAAACTCTCTCACATTATCTCTCTACCTATCAGGTCTCCCTCACTGTACATTTTCTATAAGCCTACACACCATTGAAAAACAAGAAAAGAACCAACTCAACCTAATCTTCTATATTTTCACCTATAAACATAGGACCCAAAAATCTTCCTCTTCCACAGTGAGCTAAAAACCATCCCTATCTCCCATCTCCTTTGTGTTTTCATTGTCAAAATCAAAGCCAAACCAAAATCAACCTAGCACCACCTATAACAGACCCTCAGCCTTCATCTACCACAATCTCCATGACAAAATCACCATTACAGTTGTGCTTACCTTTCTCCTCCTCACCCACTGACAACCCCTCTCACTTCTCAAGACAATCACACCAACAGACCCACCAACCAACCTCTCCTCTAGTGGACTACTAACGTTTCCTTTAACCTCATCAACAATCCATCAATAACCTTTCTTTTCTAGCCTCAACCCATAACCAAAAGCCACTCATTCTTTCTTCAAAACAATTGTTATCCCTATCACTTAAGTGAACACTAAAAAAATATCTTTGCCTTTGACACGACCAAAAGATTGATGTCTTCTCCCAAGTGCAGGAGTGTCGAAGTAATAAATAACCCGGCAAGACCGGGGTCGAACCACAGGGAGGTTAATTGTATAAATTATAGATAACAATAATACA
>Ga0307518_10000836_pt1 | contig 23051 bp, 26 predicted proteins | sample 25_EM_MG_FD_203889 | JGI IMG/M metagenome (GOLD analysis project Ga0307518, IMG submission 203889) | Populus trichocarpa ectomycorrhiza microbial communities from riparian zone in the Pacific Northwest, United States - 25_EM | ecosystem: Host-associated > Plants > Roots > Unclassified | place...
ACGAAGGCCACCAATCTATAAGAGTTTACCAGCAGATATCTTGGACATAACTTGATATGGCTGGATGGTGTGGGCATGCTTGCTGTCAAGAAGTTTCAAGTCAGAGAAGGAGGTTGTTGAGCCGTGCTCTTTGCAACTTGCGCTGCCTTGCCTTTGACGCGTCTTGTGGATTAGACCCATGCTTATTCTCTAAGCAGTGAATGCCCGGACGATAGTAGAGCTAGCGAAGTAAATATTTTAGTACATTAGCCTGTTCAGGGGCCACACGGCACGTGTCACGTGCGATATGATCCTTTCAATACTCTCCAAGTTCAGACCTTGGGCAGACCAAAGACTCCACGAGCCGTTCACCATCGTGCTATTTGAATATCATGAGTACGCAACCAAAAAATTCAGAAGACCTGTTTCCCGACGAAAACCCCTATGCTTGGTCCCCTACTTCCTCCACAAGCATTGAGGAGTTTTTATCCAAGGTACCGCGAATTCTCCGTGAACAAGTTGTTGTACAACACTCACCACGTTTCAGTACAAACCTTCCATGGTCCAAAATGACGGGACAAAACCTGTACGATTCTCAGTCCCCAACTACCACTGTTAACTGAGCACTGCCTCGCGAAGTGGATATGGGTACGAGGGAAGAATAAACTTGACGCAAGACTTCATCCCTTCGAGGAACTTGCTGCCATATCTGAAGCTTCAGAACTCTGTGAGTTCTAATGTCAATAATGCTCCGCTCGAAGAACTTCTGAGAACTCCTTGAAGTGCAGAAAGCCACCGAACGAATCGAGGAAATTAAGGTGGGGAGACTTTACGTTCTTGTCGCTCAACTGCTAAAGAATATATAGAATGATAGTACAATTCCCATACGTTCTAGCAAGAAGACGGGGGCAAAGAGTAAAAAGGAAGTCCGGGAGCAGGTGAGGATGCTAAATCAGAATGGCAAACAGGGAGTTCATCATCTTTCCAGGTACAATTCGAAGCGGCGGAAAAGCTCAAGGAGATCTCAAAGAAATACGGCTATGTTAACGGAAAATGGTATGACCCTGTGCAACTCCGGTCATCTCCTGATATCTCTGTCGTTTAGGTTGATCTTCGCCTCTTCCAATAACGTCGATGTGATTTGGGCCAGTGTTGCCAGTAAGCTAATACTCGCCCCTGGATTTGACTAGGTTCATTGTGCCAGCTCAGGATCTCTGATTTCCGGGCCACTGGCAGCTACAGCTACTATGTCTGCCAAGGTAGCCACATCACCTGCCCATGATACACAGGGCTATCAGCATGTGATTTGCGTATACATTCCAGATGTTTATGACAAAGACAGTGTAACCGAGGTATAGCCATTAGTCCATTCCATCAACCACGTCCTGCTTATCTGGATTATTAGGTGATGAAGGTCCTGCTCCGGCGTCATGGCATAAACCTAAGTGGTGTCAAGAGCGACTTGTACACATTGATTGGTATGCGGTTGCTACTTTGAATTGGTTAGAAATGAACCCTTTTGCAAATTAGGATTGGATAGCAAGCATCCCAGCGGGATCCCTTCCGTGGTAAGCGTCTCGGTTTTGTATTGAACTCCTGAGCCGAGCCATCTCTAGGTCTGGAAGAACAACGCTGTCTTGCCTGACTCTGAGATTGATGTAGGAAGTTGCGTAGGATTCTATCTGTTCTATGGTTCACGCATTCTTCGCAGGGGCTGAAGAAGGAATACTTCTCTGAAATAACCGCTGCGAAAGTTACGGAGTAACAGTGGATGGAAAAGAAGCTTCGCCCCGGAAGCCGGCTCTCAAGAAGAGGAAAGTGGGGTCCGATGACCCCTTTGCATCCGACGACGACAATAATACTGAATCACAGCGCCGAGACTCAGATGGTCGTGAGGAGACAGCCAAAAGGGAAAATGGAAACTTTGGGAAGAACAAGGGGGATGCTACCTCCGTGGCGGAAAAGCCGAAAGCCAAGAAAAGAAAGGGTTCTGCTTAGCTTACATTCATGTTTGACTTCAGTATGTTTTGTTAACATTCTCTCTCAGTTATTTCTTTTTATCACTGAACAATTTTATGTTGTGATTAAGATCCATTTCCACATAACCTTAGACGCCCTTTGAGTTGTGTGCAACGTCCAGCTTCTTGATCACCGTCCTTGTGTGGAGCCATGTAAGTATCTGATATATCCTTCATCTTCACGTATCACACTTCTAATTTTGACGAGAGCCTTCGTGGCAATGCCATTCAATCTGCTAAGGTCACTGTGTCTCTTATTTGAGCACAGCGCAACCAATTGACGCATGGAATTTGTGAGATGGGCCTTCACATAACCATGATCCTGTCCATGCAGAGTTTGTGATGTTTACCAGTAGGTACTATCTTCCTATCTGGTTCGCATTTCTGATGGAAACTTAATCCAGAAGTAATTTTCTGGTTTGTTTGTACTTACCCTCAACCACCTCGTGCCTGGTCTTATCATTTGCTCCCTCCCACAGTTTTCTATCAGGATCTTCGAGTGCTTCACCACTGAGACAGCAACAATGATACGTCCTGACAGTTCCTTTTGGCGGTCATACGCTTAGACATCATGAAGTCGCGCACGTACAGTGACCGTTCTTCGAATCGAAGAAGCTACTGTCCACTCCCAACGACACACCGAGTCCAAGCTGCGACTTTTGGAGTCATTCTTGCCGCATACATTCCCTGGATCTGGAAAAGATCACCAAGTGATCCCACATAAAAGACGCACAGTATGGCTCTTCATCCGCCCTCTTGTGCATCCATAACTCGTTTCATGCCTTACCACTACTTCGCCGGCTGACTCCCCAAAGATCCTGCAGGTCTTAGGAAATGGCTGCCAAACAGCCAAGAAACAATTGCCCAAAATGCAGTCTCGATCCGGAGACTGGAATGGTGCCTTCCGGGAGACAAAGAGCGGTATATGCCTGGATGATACAGTCCGGACTACAGGTGCTGATGCTAACTCCGTGGCCTTTCCTGGATTCACAGGAGCTACTTACTACCATCCGCTTCCTCGCATCGCGGCGTTCAAGAACACCTGCTGCAGCAACCGAGCAAGTGGTACGGCCCGTACTGGTGAGCAACGATGATTGTGCGGCTGAATGAAAGGAGTCACCCTCGGCGTAATTTCATACAGGTCGTCGTCACCGAGACGGCGAGGTTCGGCGAGGGCCAGAGGAAGTGTAGCGGTTTCGACAGCTGTAGCAAAGAGGAGTGACGCGGAAGCAGAGTCGTTTCTTGGACTCATATTTGAGTCAGGCGCCTCGGCAGCGCGAAGGCGCATGAGAAAGTCGGCGAGGCGATATTCACCTAGCCTCCCCAAGGCAGACAAAGATTCAATGGAAGACAATCATTCCCTCTAGATTCCGAACCAGCCAGGGTGTCTGCGACTTCCTTATGCATAAAAATAGGTGAGTGGGAACTATTCGACAAGATTCCAGATCGACGGAGAAGCCAAAAGCATTGAGCAGGCGAACAACGACGAAGGCACCCAAATAGTTCCCCGCGCGATAAACGTCCGTCGAGCCAACTGAAATGCGGAAGCAGATAGGGATGTAGAACGTCCCTTGGGTTGACCTTCCGTCTGCCGGAGATGACACTCCAGCATGTCCCGAAAAATCTGCCGACGACCGACAACATATGGACGCTTGGCACCCCTTGTCTGGTCCGACATCAACCTCAACGCACGCAGAACTGTTTTTCGGAATTCCCTTGCTGACAAGGGCTCTGGGACTTCGTTATATCGTGGGAACGTCCTACGACTGAACTTTTTGCCTTCTTTGGAAGTGTTACTTTCAATACACTTCAGTAAGTAGTTACAACGCTACGTACTACTACTTAACGTAGATCGACAACTCAGCATTTGAGAAGCAAACTGTACTCCTTGAATAACTGTAATTGACTTTCACCATTCCAATTCAATTCGTCAAGCAAGGGTTGCGTCGGCATTTCGAGTGTGACATCATTGGGTATTCAATATTTGAGCGCCCCGACTCAGTGTATCTTATACTTTAACCTCTTCATTCGTCTTGTTACACATCCTTCCCGTGATACGATTTCGCAGTTCTTGACTCGTATGTTGCAATCAGACTCAGGTCTCGAGGAGACCTGCGACGCAGGTCAAACTTTCCGGTTGAAGGATTGTGTCCGTCACCTACTGCGCTGAAATTCTTGCATGGATTGTGCGACAGAGGACACCAGACGCTGCTGCAGCAGGTCCAGGGAAATATAGAGGTTCTATGGCCAGCTCTAGACATTGATATCTACCTCGAAGTACTTTACACTCCGGCGCCCGCACCCCACTCGGCACAGTCACAGTCATGCGACCAGTTGATTTTATCACAGAAGTGAAATCGATGCCTCGTGTCTGATCCTGCACGTTAACGCGAGTCCGGAGACTAGGCCACGGTTCTAGGGTTCACTCAAGATACCAGCTTGATCATGACAGCGTAGACTAGTAGATCAGCGAAGGAACGACTATATATATTCCTTCAAATTTTGAGGGGGAGACTAGTAGATGCCACGAGGCCGAATAATGAACGGAAGTAATAACCTTCGATATACCTCCACCACTCAAGCAGACAAATACACTCTACTAAGTAAAGAGGGCCACGAGAGATAGGGCCTAGCAAGGAAAGGACATCATATCGCGATCCTGATTGAATCCAGCCAACCACTATATGATACACCAGTACACCACGGATAGTACAAGCCGTACATGTTAGTATACAACGGATGCAGAGTCCACCATGCTGACCATAACTATGCAGACAAGAAATGCCTTTTGCGACGGAGTGGCGAGCGATGCACTGTTGGTGTCATTGACGAGAACGTCCCAGTCGTAGGCACTCCCCATTCTGCATGTTCGCCGTCACGACGTTGCCCCTCGGTTTGACACAGAAACCAAGCCCTTCAAATACGCAGAAATATGCGTCACCACCTGCCATTGTGCACTCGAATGAAGACATCCTTCCCAGAGATGAAATATGAGATGCACAGCTGTGAGGCAGTGAGTGAACAGGGTGGATAGGGATCATGAAGAAGCTAGCATACGCTCCGGTTGGCCTTTTGCTTCCGTTGTTGCATGGTTTAACTGTCTGAGCATGCTCCATTTGTATTCATTTTCCACAGTAAGGTTCCGAAACTCACATCCTCAAAGGAAGCTTTTGGTGTAACACGGGGTACACGTGCAGGCAAGTATACGTTGTCCACAATTCTCTGGCTACCGAAGAGGATGGAGGTAGCCAAGACAGCACCAAATACGAAGGAGGTAAGAAGTCGCATGATCAACTGTTAGAGATGGCATGTAAGTAGTCAGAACTCAGGACTACCGTCGCATCATATATGTACCAAATGCAAAATCAGTCATATGACCATATGGCCTCCTCGTGGACGAAGCTGCACTCTGTTTGTACGTCAGTGTGACGAGATCTTGACATGTCAGGGCGGGGGCTCCACAAACTGAACGCCGGAGAGGTGTGTTCCGATCGGCAAGGAGCGGACGGAGTACATCGAGGAGAAGTCTGGCCATAGTGGGTCTCGCACTGTGGTCCACGATCAGCTCAAGAGTGGATACGTGACACCCATTTCCTGGCGAGGGTTGCTGAAGAAGCTACTCTGCCAGCGCTTTCTTGCAAATGGGCTCGAAACCATAGGGCCCTTCTGTGAAATTAGCACGGAATAGACGCTTGGAACGTGGTTTACCTGACACGTGGCGAGACACAAGACTAGAACGGAAATTTGGAGATATTCATAGTTCCCAGCCATCAAAACGGTTTGATATCATTGCGCGTTGTGTGGAGAAGAAAAGGGTGCGATATCTCCTAAAACATGGACGCCCAGTGTGGGGATCGTTAGCATTTACATACAGTACGCGAACGAAATTCGATTCCAGGAAAAAGGCACAAAGTACCCCAAGATAAGCTGGGAATAAATGAACCCTGATCGTATTGGGCACATCGTTGAACCGTACATTCAAGCTTCATTGAAGTTTGAACCCTCTTTTCAGAAATGGCAAAGCACTCACATGTGGGGCGTACCAGTTCCCCCAGACCCTGGCACTTAGCCCAATTCCCTCTACATTGACAGTAAGGGGAATTAAGTTATGTACGCCATGGTCCAAAGTTCTTGATAGTTCTAAGTTGACGTCTCTCCGCACTGTTTCATACGAATTATTAGAGGATGGGAAGGGGCTTGAGACACCTACGACAGGAGACATGTCTGCCAACGATTGATGCCCGCTCAGAGGGTTTCTACCAGTAGAGAAAATGCGGCTGGCTTCTTTGGAGTGTTTGGTCTGCCGAGGGGTAAGGTGATACACTTATAAGTAGCCAGGTTGGACGCTCCGGAACCGAGTCGCTGCATTTGCACAGTCGTCGACGTTATGTAGTCATATGCACATCGCTTGGCAGTATGTACTTGGTACTTAATTGGCCCAGGCCAATGGGACTGTGACAGTCTGTGAGGAACCCCGGGTTATATGGGAAGAGAATGTGATGGCTTAATACTCACCCAGCTTGACCAGCAGACAAGGTACCCCAAGCTTGTCCTTCGTGCTCCCACCTCGAAATCAGTCCAGTTTGTATTTTTGCCAACGTCAAGGTTTGAAACAGGCAGAGTCGAGTGCCAATCTAATCCTTAACAGCTTTTCATCTGAATCACCTCTTTCCCTTCATTCGCGAATCGCGTTTAGAAAAAGACTGTTTCGAACTTGCTTAGGACTATGGCAACGAAGACGTGGCCTTCCACTCAGTATTTCTGTCCTTGCTTGTCAGCGGCAAACGCTCAAACGCCTCCCCCTCCCATCCTCGCTTCGTCCTCAGCAAGCTTTCACTCACTACACAACCTGTACTTTTGTGAAGAGTGTGATGCTGTCCGATGTAATCGCTGCGTCTCAGTGGAAGTGAGTGGATACTACTGTCCGAACTGCTTGTTCGAGGTCCCGAGTGCGAGTGTACGCGCGGAGAAGAACAGGTACACGCCTCGCCTTTTGTCCTATACGCGTCTATCTCATCTTTGCAGATGCGCACGGAACTGTTTCTCTTGTCCAATCTGTTGCGCAACACTCTCTGTCGTCGCATCAGATCCACCGGATGACGGAACTGGTTCACCCATCACTCCACTCAATAACGTCGGAGAAGCACCATACTTTTTATATTGCAACTATTGCAGATGGGACTCTTCAGAAGTTGGTATAACGTTCGAGAAACCAACTGGGCTAGCAGGTATGCTTCGGGTCGCCTACGTGCTTATCAGGAAATATTTCATCGACGCCTTTCTTCAGCTCAACTGCAGAAGTATGAGGACTCCGCTCCAGAGTCGCTCGAGTTTGAACGCCTAAAGGAGCACTTCGACCCTTTCCTGCGTACCTCATCTCTCTTATCTTCATTACATCTCCCGACCTTGACACCTCATCTGCACACTTCCTCTGCCACAGCAGCAGCATCTGCGGCGCTCGCGCGGGATATACCAGGTGTAGGAAAGTACAGCCCCCTCGTCCGTAGTCGTTCCGGCAGAGATCGAACGGCTAACAAGGATGAGATGCCTGAATATAAGAGCAGAGTGGAAGTGGGACTCTTCAGTCAACTGGGCGGTGGTGGTGATGATATGGATGTAGAGTTGCTCAGACATTCCACTACCGCTGAGGAAATTGCTAAGCTCGAGCAGCGTTGGGGAAGCAGCTGGGCAACGTCCCTGAGAACAAGGTGTGCATCTCCATGCTGTCCAGGAAGGTAATGATGGATTCTCTGCAGTGAATTACGACCTCTCCGCATACCCCTACACTCCAAAGTTTCGAAACGGTGTCCCGCATGTCGACACATCCTAATCAAGCCTGAGCAAAAGGCACAGTCTGTTCGTTTTAAGATCAAACTGGCGGCGGCGAATTACTTGCCCGCGCTCACAGTTGCATTCCCCCAAACCCAAGCGGCGAAGCGAGTGGCAGGGAAAGCCCAGGGTTCTGGGGCGGACTCAAAGAACCTCGGGGTGATGATCGCGGGTGTGACAACCAACGCGTTCCAACTCGCTCTGACAAATCCTCTCTATGACCCTATCCAAGTACGACTCTCTCCACAGAGAGTTACGGATGGTCGCGGGTTCCAGGTGTCACTTCCTCTGACACCGTTTTCTATCGGGGCATTTGCGGAAGCATGGGAGTATGATGACGACGAGGACATGTTCGGTGTAGAAGACGATGAGCTTGGTCTTGATGGGGGCAGAGGAACAAGGGATAAAGATTCTCGGGGAAAGACCAAGACGGTAGGGGTGCTTGAAAGAAGGGCAAACGTCACTGTCGTGGGTGGCGAAGTGAATGTTCATAGGTCGTACCGAGGGGAAATAAAGGTATGTGCTGGAGTTACCAAGCGAAGGGCTTTATCTCACAAATAATGACGCGAGTTGCAGTTCAGTATGTTGGTTTCATACACATATAGATCAGACGATCCGCTTCCTTCAGAAGATGGTGCAGGCACACCCTCCCGTACGGTCGTGAAATCCCCAGAGGTCAAGACGTTCTCATTCTACACAGTCGTCGATCTTGGACCTGTTGTGGCGAAGGAGGAAAAGGCAGACCGAGAAGCCTTGTGACAAACACCTCTGACTACAATCTCGTCCGTACTCCAACGAGCGATGTTAGGGTACACTAAATCAGGTGCTCCGAGTCCGGCACAGTAGACGATGCTCGATTCACAAGCAACTGGGATCGAAATCATACTGCTATTGTAGGGCCGGAGCGGATGGACTGATCCCACAATTCGGAGCCGCAAATACGTACCACTGATAGCCTTTGATCCTAATAGCTTGCGTTACTATATGCTTTTGATCCAATCAATACCCGGTGTTTCATTGGTCTCCGCAGAAATGCATACAACGTAGAATACTACTCCACCTCCAGAATCCTCTATCTCTTGATCACAGACGTCCAAATATTCACTGATTTGGCGAGTACCGCCAATAATTTCTGTTCAGCACAATTTGATCTGAAAGGTGGTATGAGGGTTCACTAAAGCAACGAAGTCAGGGGAACTAGACTCCTAGGATCCGGGTTTCCACTTGGGCCATGATGCGGGTATTTGATGGGGGGAAATGAGTCATAGCACCTTTGCTACGGGGGGCAAGGGTTATCTTCCTTGGGTGTACTGTCTGTACCGCGTTTTAAAACCGGTTCAGTTGGCTGTCACCCGAGGTGTCCAAGTTGAACTGTGAGGTGTTAGTTTTTTTAGTCAAGTCTTCCTTGGGAGTCTTTGGCCTGCCAGGCTGGGAGACTAATAACTGGCAACCCCGCAGGATTATTCATTCAGAATGTGGATCCCGACTGCGTCCTATCGTTGCTGGGAAGAAAGGAAGCAGGCGAATGAACAGTCGTTCGTTTGATACTGTGAACATGCGGATGATGCAAGTAGAATATGTACATACTTACTCGATTCTTGTAAGAAATATAGCAATTTATTGGACGAGGTTTCCCCGACACGATCGAAGAGTACAACTCCTTGGACTACAAGAACAAGTTCCAGTGAACGAAAAGCGCTGCTGGTGAACGTACGGAAAGGGAAAGTAGAGTGTTTGTAACGTTCCACGTCACATGGCCTCGACGAGCTCGACGAGCTCTGCAGTGTCCAAGTCGGTGGAACACAGCTGTTGAGTTCCCCTGTGGAGTCTGTCTCGGGGCATCTCATCTGTTTTGACATTCGAATATCACATGTCTCGCCATGTACTCTGCCTCTCGCTTCTTCTTTTTCCTTCCCTCCTACCGTCGCCCACAATTCAGTGAAGACCTGTAACCATGCCGCGCGTCCCCGTCATCGGGAGACTTTCATTCCACGAATACACGGCACTTGTGGCCAGTGTCTTCATTCTCGTCTTCGAGATTCTTCTTCGATTTATTATCATCTTACTCCCGAAGTCTGTCATCTACTGGTTCTACGAGCGCTCTCGCATTCTCTTCCACCACTTCTCAGCACGTGCTCGACCCAAGTCCAGATCTGTGGAAGAGCAAGTTTCCAACGCGATCCGTGAAGCCAAGGACTTTGGCGAGTTATGTGCCTTGTGGGGATACTCGTACGAGGAGCATGTCGTTATGACAAAGGACGGGTACCTCCTCGGCCTCCATCGTATTCCTGCCGCAAAGGGACAAACGAAATCGAGGCCTGGGACCAGCACTGGGAAACCAGTTGTGTACTTGCACCATGGCTTACTCATGAATAGCGAGGTATGGGTCTGTCTTACTGACGAAGAGCGGTGTATCCCATTTGTCCTCGTCGAGCAAGGTTAACTACTCCGTATTCGTATAGCGCGCGAGTACTTATGCAGTGCACAGGTTTCGATGTCTGGCTAGGCAACAACAGGGGTAACAAATATTCCAAAAAATCTGTCCGCTACAGTCCCAACTCGCCAAAGTTTTGGGACTATAGCCTTGATGACTTTGCTTGGCACGATATTCCTGATACGATCGAGTACATTCTTAACATCACCAAAAGTGCAAGTCTCGGCTATGTGGGTTTCAGTCAAGGTACCGCGCAAGCGTTTGCTGCTCTCAGCATCCACCCGCAGCTCAACGAGAAAGTAAACGTGTTTATTGCGTTGGCACCGGCCATGAGTCCAGCAGGGCTGTCTGCTACTGTCGTGGACGCGTTGATGAAGGCTTCGTACGTGTTCAGAGTAGGTTTTCGGAAGATTCGCCATATCTGATCATATATCCGACGCAGCCCCACTTCCATCTTCCTGTTCTTTGGTCGCAAAGCCATACTTTCCTCTGTGACGACCTGGCAATCGATCTTGTATCCACCCATCTTCACCCAAGTTATCGACACCGCCCTCTCCTTCCTCTTTGGTTGGAAGTCCAACAATATTGCCTACTCCCAAAAGCTTGCGGCCTATGCGCACTTGTACTCGTACGCGTCAGTAAAGTCCGTCGTACACTGGTTCCAGATCATGCGCGAGGGAGCTTTCCAGATGTATGACGACGACATAGGTTCTGCATGGGGTTTCCTACAGATGCATTCCTTTACCCACTCTCAACCGGGTCATGTGCAAGAATTGAGATATGCAAATGGCAATGCCAATAACATCTCCCCTGTTTCTGGACGCTCAGACTCTCCTGTCTCGAGTCAGTCCCCCGTTGATTCTATATCTCCGGCTGTGTCTGCCTCCACCACACCTGTACGTTCCTCCCCGACTTTTGGATATGGACGCGCCAACCATCCACCCGTGCACACTCGCACACGGGCTTACCGCCCACTCCGCTTCCCGACGCGCAACATCGTAACTCCGATCGTCCTCCTGTATGGCACCTCCGACTCTCTTGTTGATATCGACATGATGCTTGCGGAGCTTCCCCGGCATTCGACATGCGCGATCCCGCTCCAGGGGTATGAGCATGTGGATGTACTATGGGGTCGGAACATCCATGAAGACGTGATCCCGGAGGTGGTAAAGGCTTTACGGACCTGGTACGAACGAGGGAGGGAAGCTGGGAGCATGCAGGACGCCAGTACTCTGAAAATATCTGACAGGCCACGTATCACAATGGACAACCGATGATGATGGCCAAGGTATACCAGGGCAGAATTAATGTTTCCCTCTTTCCCTGTGGTATATAGACAACTACTCTAGGACTGGAGTAATGGACCAAGCTCGCTTTGTACCACAACTAAATCTACTAGACGTAAGACAAGCATTACCGCACAATATAGTCGTCTTCAGTTAGATGGCTAGCCGTCCAGGCCTTCATATTAGAGCCTGCATAGGTGGGATATATTGACAGAGTTTGGCATCAGCTCCTTACCGCTGCCTTCCGATTCCTCGTCCGTTTTGCGCATTGACTTTGGTTGCTTCTTCTTTTTCTCATAATTAACACTTTACCCGTCTTGTAGAGTCACCTGCTTTTCCTTATTTTTTTGCGCTTTTTCTTCTCGACTTTCTCATCCCTTACCACCTTCGCATCCCCCTCGACTTTGTCTACCTCCTCTACTTCTTTCGGTCTTGTCTGCTTCTGGAGATCGTTATCAGCTCCTGCCCCATCTATTACCATTCTATCCTTATGCCTTTCTCTGCTCTTTTTCCGCTTCTTTTTTCCCTTGGTGTCGTGAGCATGTTTACCCTCGCTTCGGGACCCATCGCCTGACGGATCTAGGGTGGTTGACTCCGGTACCATACTTGCTGTCGAGGGTGACGTGGAGGGAAAACTTGTCGATGCTGACCGAGTAGATGAGGTAAAACCTAGGCCTTGGCGACCCTGCTGTTTCTCGAGACCCATGTCTGCCGGCGGCAAAGGGTCGGTGCGAGACGTACCCAGACCGCTTCGCGGGGTATCGTAGCCGTCTCGTTCGTCGTCTACATTCTGTGGCGAAAAAGACGTGCTTAAATCAGGGGGTGTACTAGACGATGGTGATTTTTTAGCTGCAAGCTTGTCCTTGAAATAATCTGCGAGACTCTTAGCGGACGTAGTAAGCTTTTCTAGTGATGTATGGGCATCTTTTGGAGTAAATGCATCGGGAGTAGTTGAGGGTGATGGATCCACTGGCGTCGACGAAGCTGATGATGCTGTCGTTGAGGAAGGTGCTATCCCGAGAATCTCTGAAATGGCCGTTACGGATTTGTTAGTAAGGCATTTGGCGGCTTGTATGCGGGCACGGTGGCTATATTTTTGTCAGTGAGAGTCGAAGTGTGTCTAAGAACAGGACATACGCCATCGGACGACCCTTGATTTTGGGTTTGGGCGTTGGGATTATCGTCTCTGATAATGAGGAAGTTGGCGTATTGTGTTTCTCTTCGGTATTATCGCCCGGTTTATCCTCGCCACTCCTACCAAGTTTTTCTGAGGAGCCTGTATCCTCAAGAACTTCCGAGTTCGATTCATCCCTGTGCTTCCGTTTTTTATTTTTCTTCTTGCTGTCCCCTTCAGCGACAACGCCGTCGTGGGTGTCCTTCCGTTTTCGTTTTTTGCCCTTGACCTCGGAGGATTTTTTTTCTTCACCATCGACCTCGTCTGCGGTCCGGGTCTCCTCCCTCCCTTCTTTTGCACACACGAAGCCTCCCTCCTTTGCCATACCATCTTCCTTAGCTTCCCCTTTCTTCTCCTCATTCAATCTCTTCAAGAGTGCTTCAAAGTCTTTGTTCTGCTTCCACGCAATCCCGTGCGGGTCCCTCTGGTGGTCCGCACCGATCCCCAAGAAGTCGAGTTTCTGGGATACCTTGAGGTGCGACGTCATCCCCTCACCGGAGGCACCAAGACCGACGCCGCGTGATGCATCCCAGCCAAATTTTGACAGGTATGCCTGGCCGAAGCGGGATGCGTCTGTACAAGTGGTGTCAGAGAAAACGCACAGTTTGGGTTAGACGAAACATGCAGAGAAGAAGTATGATGTACCATCTGCCCAAGAGAGGTTGCGGGGGTCCGCTGGGATGCGCTGCTTCACCTTTCGACCTGCAAGACCCATCGCGGTGACCTTTGGGACTTATCATCCAATTGTGGGTATGGCAGCTTACATATCGGGGTTAATAATATTTATTTAATTATTTGACATGGCCTCTCCATCTCCACCTCAATTGCTTCTCCTGCTACGTATCCGTATCTCCCTGCTGCCCCCAGGGCGAACTTTACGCCCTCAGCCCCCATAAAAGTATAATCGTCACACAAGTCGCTCCTTTTCTCTTCCCTGAAGCAATGCTAAAATTTGTGTCTTCGATGTCATCTAAACGGGAAGGGATCCTTCTCGCTCTCTTGCTAGTGTCTCTCCTCTGGATATCGGGCACTAACTTTGGTCTTCGAGAATCGCGGTCTGCAAGCCTCATCCAGGATGGCTTCTTGGAAGTGGTTGGTGAAGACAAGGACAAACCGGACGACCGCGAGCAATGGAGAGCACACCTGTCGTGGCACTCCAAAGAAAAGAGAATACCGCAGACAAATGTCATCCATCATGCGCCTGGTATGGCCCGATTATTTGGAAATGGGGTGAATTTTTTATACTTAAGTGCTACAGGATGGACAATATTCGACAACCTTTACGTGCTCAATGGTACGGTCTATGTCGTGACCGATGCACCCGAATCCGTTCCTCCACGCGAAAGAATGACGTCGACCGCCATCGACGTCAGGAATGGCAAGGAGGCGGTAGCAGCACGACTGCCTTCTGACCGAGAAATGCGCATCATCTCAACCGAGGAAGGCAGAAAGATATTCGGCACAACGGCCGAAATCATTGACGGTGTTACTGTACGGATTTTTCTCCATCCATGTCATTCTGACTTACAGCACTCTAGTGGCTCGTGAATGATCCTCCTCAATTGTGCGTTGCTCTCGCCTGGCGGTATTTCTCTTTGGCTGACACGGCCTTTCCACGCAGCATCACACATTATTACCACTGGGCTGCGGAACTCTTCTTTGGCTTTTGGCGCACTTATTCCTCACTCGACCCTGCCCTTCCCTCAACAGGACGCACACCACTTGCCGCGCTCAGGCGCGTCTGGTTCGCCCACACTGACTCTGATCATTGGCGTGACTATGCCCACATGAACGAATGGATTCTCCGCAGTACTTTCCCCTCCCTCACCTCCGAGTACGTGAACGATTGGAAGGAGCGTGCTGAGCTTGGTCGACTTTTTATCCTCGATCGCGTCATTTTTTCGGACCGCGCAGCCGCGATGCACGGAAAGGATTTTGTGCGCACTGAGCGCATTGCAGCTGAGGCGTTCGCGTTACCAGGGAGTCCGCACTGGTGGAGTACGATCCGCGGTGATATTGTCAGATTTACAGGGCTGGACGAGGACATTGGGTCCGGGACGACACACACCCCCGTGATTACATATATCTCGAGGCAGGAGTGGGGGAGGCGGATGCTCAGGCAGGAGGACCATGAGCAGCTGGTCAAAGAGCTGAATGCGCTGAGGGATAAATATGGGTATGAGGTGAACGTGGTAAGCATGGATAAGCTGTCAAGGATTGAACAAATAAGGCTAGCGGCACGCACGACGGTGAGTACGATTTTCTTGTTGATATGACGTGGTTGACGGAGTTCTTATGACACAGATCATGATGGGAGTACATGGAAATGGGTTGACATCGCTCGTGTGGATGAACCCTTCACCCCGTGCGACAGTCATCGAGTTCTTCTACCCTGATGGATTCGCACATGACTATGAGTATACCACTCGTGCTCTCGGGATGACATACTATGGTGTGTGGGACAATCGGTACATTTCTATCGTTTCGTCTGCGCGCTGTTTAAGGCATCTGATTTTCAATTGTCTAGGACCTTCACGAGTTCAGAGCTGCCGCCTGTAAAGTATCCGAAAGGATTCCAGGGGAATGACATTCCGATTGACGGGTCTGTGGTAGCTGGGCTCTGTCAGGACAGGATACGCGTAAAAAGCGAATCTGATGACTAGACAAACTGATGGATATTGCATTTCAGAGACTGGCATTTATGACGTAGACTAGATGCAGACTATTAGCAGGACATCTTGTACATTCTTTTCACTCGTACAAACCCTCCAGCGAGCACGTGACTGTGACTTGCAGTTTAATCCTCTTGTAGTTCATACCTCGTCGTAGCTCTTGCAAGACCACAGCGCGTCGACGGAGGTGTAGCATCGAGTTTGTCAATGGACGTCGATGTACACCATTCAGGTGCACCTACAGAAACTGCCGTGGCACGGACCGATTCAAGCAGCAGCGCTTGCACGATTCCGAAACGCACGCGATCGCAGTTGACCGCTCCCAACGATATCTTTCGTATGCCTCTCGCACGTTCCCCTCTCAAAGACGCCAGAGCACATGCAAGAGCTCAGGCTCAGGCTACGTTGTCGAAACAGCGCTCGCAACCTCACACGCAGCGACCTCGTCAAGGTGCGGAGTCAGGTTCAGCTCCTTCAGGCAAGGTGGAATCAGAAGGAGGAAGAGGAAGCATGCAAAATACAGAACAAACGGAAGCGATAGGAGTTGTACCGTCGCAGGAGATGGAGAAACCGCATGACGACGACGATGACATTAGGGGCAGCGGGGACGACGACCCACATAAGCATGCAGGACCAACAGGTGCAAAGAAGCGTGCGTCTCCAGACACTGAACCAGTGCGTCTCACAAGCCCGAGTGCGGGGCGCAACCCGAAACGTGCCAAATTCGAGGCCATGAAGGTACTTTCGAAGAAGGAAGAGGTCGCACATCCTGGAATGGAATACGATGTGCCCCTTCGCGATGACGATTGTACAAGTCCCAGGAGTCGTACTAGACGCTTTGTCCGTGCGTCATCCGTGGTGTCCCCGAACAGGCCTGCATCAATATTTCCTCCTCGTGCCAAGTCTGTCCCTTTGGAAGCTGAAGACATCGCGCCACCCTTAGATCTGACGGCGGTTCCGCCTTCACCTCGACGTTCCCCAAAGAAGGGCATTGAGATTAGGCGTGCCCCTTCTCAGCCTCCGCCGGACGAAGACTCTATGGACGTCGATCGTGCTGAACCTTCATCCTCGGATTTGTCTTATTTCACTAATGTCGCATCATTCCCTTCACCTCGGAAATACCCCGCTTTCAATTATGCAGTCAACTTCGCAACGCCTCTCACTGCTAGAAGACACACAGGCCACCATTCTATACCCATATCTCCCCTTACACCCCTCCCGCCAACGCCATTCACAGCACGACTGCCGAACACCGAAAGTTCATTAGCCCAAGTAAGTTCATCTGCCATGGAACTGAGCGTTTTGGCATATGATTCTTTGTTTTGCTTTTGGTTACCATCATGCAGAGAGCACAATCCATTTTACGCAGACCCAAGGATATCGACATGCTAATAGATGTCCCCACGTCTCCCGTGGACGACTCTCCCCCCCTAGACTCGCCACCAAGGCCACAACACGAGCCAACACAGCTTGACATCTCCCGGCCGTCGTCAGCTGCTTCCACTCTGTCTGACTTGAGCAGCATCGACGAATCTTCCGATCCACCAAGCAGGTCCCAGGAACTCATGCCTCCGCCGCCCGTGCCCCTTAATAGGGCCCCACCAGCCAAGACTAATGAGATTACCCCACATTTAACTACAGTGGAATCTGATGCGGCCCTGACCCAATATTTCACAAATCCAACGGCTGGTTCGTCGAAGAAGCGTCCAATGGTCGTCGGCGGGATGAAGCTCAAGCCTGGGTCTACTGTCAGTTCAGCTCTCAGACGTGTGACCCGAAGCGCCATGAAGGAGACGGAAGGAGATTTCCATCGAGATCACGAGGGCGCGAATGGGAGCAATTCCGGTGGTCTGTCAATACTTCTATACGCCTTTCGACTGCTGTTTAACATATGACATACAGTTATTCCCGCATCAACTCTCTCCACTTCGTCTATGTCAGTTGCAGCTCCTTCCACCTTTACTAAAGTCCAACCTGCCAAAAGGACTTCACGATCTAAGCCTCCAGCTCTGCAGAAGCGCTCAGCCTCATCGTCCGCCCTCGTCTCCACATCTAACAATTCCAAACAAACTTCATTGTTCGCTTTCATTGGCGTCAAGCCTGCAGTGACAACCTCAACTACTAGTTCATCTAAGTCCATACCTCCACCCTCTCCATCCAAGATACCTCTACCTCTTTCCCCTGTGAAGCGTACACCGGGAAAACCAAGGTCTTTTACGATAAGCTCTACAGGAGTAACCACCAGTACGGATATATTCGGTGGAACATCACGAGGGAGGGCCCTCTCAACGCTTTCGCATGCTCTGGAAAAGCTCAGCGTGCCACCGCCCAGTCGGCCGAACACGAGTTTGGGTTTCCTGAGCCTAGACGATCCAGCGGATGATGGCGCACCGACCGGTGATGATAAGGGTAGTGCCAAAGATGATGCTTCTGCTCTTTCTGCTCCATCGAGGTCGGCGGGTACGAATAGAGGTAGGGAAAGTGGCTTTGCACGCCCAACTGCTTCATCACTGAGGCGTGCAGCAACGGTATCGGGACCAGTGACTAAACAGGGCATCGGAGGCTCATCTGTTGTAGCGAGGATGCAGAGGTATCAGGGCGTCGCTGGACGGGAGAGGGTTTCGAATGGAATATTTAGTCGTGTCGGAGAACGGGCCAGTAAGAACCCCACCCTTCCAACCGTGGTGGGGAGCCCTGTGAAGGGTTCCTGTTTGGTGGAGTTGGAGGTCACCACTGCAAACGAACGTGAAGACGACCATGGTGTGTTGGAGCGGGCATCGCTGCATGGCACATCTGATATCACAGACGGTACATCCGACGCCACTCGACGGGACACAGAGGCAGAATCACCAGGAACGTCGCCGTCATCCCCAATGGACAAGGGAAAACAACGTGCAGCAATCTCATCGTCGCTTGCTCTTAACCCCGCGTCTGCAGCATTACACGCGCTTTCCGAGAGCCTGTCGTCGCTACCGCAGACACCACCCGCAACGAAACCGAGACCAGTCGGCACTAGGTTGGGACTAAGGAGTACAAGTATGGCTACGAACAAAGGGAGTCCTGCTGAGAACGACCCTGGAAGTGCGCTGTCGAATGCATCAGGTGCAGATTTGAGTCGGTCTGTTGATGCTGGTCCCAGTAGCGGCAGTGCAGAGGGCACAGTGGTCAACGGTTCTGGAGGTGGCAAAAAGTCTTCACTCAAGGTCCTTAAGAAATGTGCGATTTTTGTGGACGTACGTACCGATCAAGGAGACGATGCGGGAAGTTTGTTTGTGGATATGCTGAGAGGCCTCGGGGCGAAGGTATGGTCCACGACACATAGATATTGTGTGGGACTGGCTAGCTGATTAATCCTCTAGATCATGGGCAGAGTCTGCCAAAGCTGTACGCATATTGTCTTTAAGAACGGGCTGCCAAATACATTGGCGCGGTACCGGTAAGGATTGTCCATCACCACGTTCGTTTTTAAATGTCACATTCTTCAAACTGCAGCCTTCTTGATTCAAAGCCACATGTTGTTGGTATTGCATGGGTTGTCGAGTGTGTCGAACAGCGGGCGAGGATGGATGAGGAGAAGTACAAAGTCGACGTGGAGTTTATCAATGTGGCGGGTGGAAATAAGGTGACTTGCCTAATGTTCCTTCCTGTTGACAGTATTGCTTAATTGTCTGCAGCGTCGCCGCTCGATGCTTCCCAGGCACTTGATACCACAATCACCGGCGCCCGATACGTTTTCCGTAGCCATGAACACGTCGTCCGATGGAGGCGAAGAAGACACCAGTACTAAAGCTCCCGAGGAGTCCCCCTGTATGTACTACAAGTCGTTCGCGCTGCTTGGTCTTACGCTGACCACGGATCCCTCGCTGTTTCAGCGCAAGATGCCGATATCAGCGTGAGGTCAAGAGATGAAGATGATCTACCACCCCTCGAACGTGCTCGACGAAGGCGGAGTATATTACCCGGAGGACAGACAAAGCTATTTGGATAGTTCTCTGTTGGCTCGATCCTCACTTCTTTGCAGCAAACATCTATTGCTGATTTTGACTATGGTTTCGATTAAAGTATAGGTTTATCTATGTATGACATTTGTATCTTTCTTGCGAGTCATTACTATCATACTTCGTCGCAATTCGCGTTTGCCCTTTTGGGTCTCGGCTTTGGCCGTCCCCTTTCCTAATCCACTTCACGTGACGAACTATGTTATGGGCGTCCACGGTCTCACCACCTATCTACACGAGAACCAGCGCGTTCTCAGCAAGACCGTCCTTTTCCACAGACCGGATGTCTCTGATGGTGTGGTGACGACCATCGTCGTCGATGGCTGGTCGTGAGCTTCACCAGCAACGCTTGCAGATCCAGTCTCACGATAGTGGTGGCAGGTTCATCTACGAGGTCTACCAGCAGTCGCAACTGCCATGGGTTTACGGAGGAGAGTATGCTGACTTTAAGCGCCATGTCGAGCAAGTCGTCTTGTCTTGGATCGCAGTTGGTTTTAAAGTATACTTCGTTTTTGATGGTGCGCGCAACACCAGTAACCAGGTCCATCAACTGACATCCTACCTGTGTTGTACAGGACCTGCTCCAGAATTGAAGATACCGACCCTGATCAACCGCCTGAATCGATCGAACGTCGAACAGTCCCTTATTTTTTTCCGCACTTCCCAAGCATCTCGTTCTACGCCGCGTTTCCTCCGTGAGACTCGTATTCTTCCGCCTCTCACCTACGAATGTTGCGTGCAAACACTTCAAAAGCTTGCCATCTCCGGAAAACTACCGCTCGAGGTGCATTTCGCTGATGAAGAGGCGGACCCCTACGCTGTTGAGCTTGCAGGACGTCTGGGCGCTTATGTCGTTTCGAACGACTCTGACTTTGTCATCTTCAATTCTGGTCACTATGCGGGTTATATGCCATTGAATGATATGGTATGGTCGGCGCCAGTTGCACAGGAGGAGACAGTCGTATCCATGAATGGTGATAGCGATGATGGCTTTCAAACCGTCGTACATTCCAAAATGAAGAAGCGATCCACCGGGCAGAAACAGTTCACATCCGGAATCATCCCACCAGCGGATGTACTTGCAACGGACTTGATGCTCACCGCATCTGTTTATTCACCGGTGGCACTAGCTTCTCACCTCAAAATTCCCGTTACCATCCTTCCCTTATTTGCCTCAATCGTTGGCAACGACTTTTCAAACCAGTCGACTACACAACGCAATATCCAGTCTCTCTTCTTTGAAAAGCGCATGTCACTTTCGCAACGAATCACTCGCACTGCGAATACATTGGCTGACATCCTGAATGCAGCCACACAGCAACGAAAAGCGAAGCATCAAGTTGATTCGGCCCTGGACTTGATTGATCGCACGGTGAACGCTCTACTTATTCGTGCCCCGAACCATATGGCATCCGGAGAAGTGGAGGCAACCGTGGACAGGATTGTCACTGCGGCACTGCAATATGCCATTGACAAGTATGACGGAGGAGTTTATGGACCGACATCCTTATGGCCGACCCGAATATGTGCATTGCACAAGGAGGAAACTTGTCCTTTTGCAGCTTTATTCAGGCGAACGCTGTCTCATAGCCCAGATGAGACTACCGGCAATGGTCTTTGCGTTGCAGCGGACCGTGAGACCTTGACGATAGGTTTCATGTACGTTGAGGCGTATCGTGGCGGAAAGTTGAAACCGAAGATCGCGGATATTGTAAGCTTAGGTACATTCTGGCCCAAGCTTTTCCTTGAAAATCCAGACCTCGAGACGGTGGCGAAATCAATCGGACGACCTGTTCGACGATGGATCTACGCCATTCTGGCAGATGGCGTGGGACTTCCCGAGAAAACTGTTCTCGAGGCTGTGTCACCAGCTTCAGTGGATAGTAGTAACGCAGCTCAAAACCCTTTGGAGTGTGACGGAGATGAGGAAGACCCCGATGAACTGATTGACGTTGTTGAGGAGGATTCGTCGGATGACGACGCCGATCTCTTAGCCCCGCTACGATGCGAGCTCGAGCGCCTCCGAACCTCGGATTCGGGTTCCGACATTCCCGCATCGGCCTCTTCTCGTTCCAACTTCTGTTCCGAGCCAAGGAGCATCATCGAGTACGTTCGCAGGGGAACACGTATAGCCCCAGAGCAGGTACCCGTCCCGGACATTCCGGCTCTCGTATCATCTTCAGGCTTCAATCTCCCGACTGAGAATGGAATGCATGTGCCATTCCAACTAAGAAGTCTGGAAGAACGGATGTCGTTATTCCTCCAGATCTTAGGAAGCGATTTCCCGCAGATCCGGGCTTTGCCAGCAGACCAACTCGTTGGCATTCTCGCTGTGCGATGGGTCGTTCTAACTCTTCATCTCCGTGCGGTCGAGAGTGGAATGAATAAAGACAGGGACAATGCAAGATGGACATACCGCGAGGCACGTGCCTTCCTGGCGTTTTATATGGCATGGTCAAAGCACGATGGGGATGGAAGCGTCATGGACGCCTCAAGTGCATCACACCACGATACCCAGGTGGAAGGCACCGCCGTGCCCATTGAGGATCGGAATGTTCAGCTCATGGCTCAGGTCTTGATGGCAATCGAAACCATTCAGGACTTGTCGCAAGTGCTGTTCTTGTCGGTCCATGTGCCCATCAACGTGGAGCGGTTATCAAGCCTCCGTTTCCATGCATACTTGACCAGTTCATGTGCTGTGGCGGATGATACAGTACCATTGTGCATGTGGGACGCATGCGTGCACTTTCTGAGCCATGCGTTCCGTGAAGAGAGGTCAAAGAAGAACAAGAAGAAGAAAGTCGATGATGCTAGTGTCAGGACTAGACGAGAAGCCAGGGCAGTTGCGAGTTGTGTGACGGGCGGGGGTCTTTTTGGCGTACTGGTCGATGCCGAAGCATGATTCCCTTGCTCGCAGAGCAAAGGGTTCTGGGATTTCGTTAAATCGTGGGAACATATCACGACAGAACTTTTTGCCTTCTTTGGAACCGTGTGATTCAGTTGACTTACTTTGCAAGTTGTGAACCTTTTGATACACTTCAGTAGTTACAATTTGGATTTCCATTTGTGAGCAAGGGTTCTGCCGATGCAGGTGGCATTTTGAGTACACTGCTTTGCTTTTATATTACATAAGTAAAACACACTGGGGATTTCAAGATTTTCTGACCACTTATAGTGCATTGAAAATGACAAATGATAGTTTTAAATTTTACTTTCACATTTTACTTGCATTAAAATCTCAAACTACTGTTATAATTCAAATTTTAAGGGCATTAAAATGTGAAAGTAAAATTTAAATTATCATTTGTCATTTTCAATCAAAGAAGAACTGGCCATGGAAAAGATCACGAAACTTACCTGCCACGAGTTTTGAGTAGTTCAAGTAGTTCAAGTAATTCAAGTATTTCGCTTGTGTCACATCAAGCGGTTGAGCCATGTGGGATTCCTCTTTTGGATGCCTCAACCACATGGCCGTGCTATAATTGGTGTCAGACATGAGAAAATGCAATAAAAATACGATATTGTGGACTCGCTGTGGCAAATGTGTGCAAATAAAGCCTGGGCACTCGGAAATCCAATTTCAGTACAGGCTGTCAACACAACTGAGTGATTAGATACCCTGCAGCCCTGTATTTCACTCAAGTGGTACTATATGTTGGAA
>Ga0307518_10000837_pt1 | contig 23038 bp, 27 predicted proteins | sample 25_EM_MG_FD_203889 | JGI IMG/M metagenome (GOLD analysis project Ga0307518, IMG submission 203889) | Populus trichocarpa ectomycorrhiza microbial communities from riparian zone in the Pacific Northwest, United States - 25_EM | ecosystem: Host-associated > Plants > Roots > Unclassified | place...
ACGACGACAACGACGAAACGTACGCACGAGACGACAATGTCCAAGAAGCTGTAAAGCCCAAGCTACCAGAAACTGATGTGGGGACCACCTTGTTCATCCGCAACGTCCCCTTCACCGCTACGGAGGATGAAATGCGGACTTTGTATGCCTTACATTTGTTGCTTGGTGGTTTCTCAGTTCACACATTATACAGATTCAGGGCATGGGGACCGCTCCGATATGCGCGCATCACAATCGAACCAGAGACAGAGCGTTCTCGAGGAACAGGCTTCGTGTGCTTTTGGAACAAAGACGATGCAGACAAAGTCATCGAACAAAGTGAAATGCTGCGCACAGAGACTATGGGCAACCACCCTCAGGTACAGTCACTGTAGATATATTCTGCGATCTACCTGACTTTATCCACCACATCAGCCAGCCAAAAATCCATTCTCTCTCCCTTCCATTCTAACACCTGACCCTTCGTCCAGTATCGCCAAGTGCTTGGTTTTACATGGTCGTACACTTGATGTCGCACGCGCTGTAACGAGGGATCAAGCGGCGAAACTGAAAGAAGACGGCGAGAAGGCCCGAGAAAAGGCTGACAAGCGCAATCTCTACTTGCTGCGCGAGGGCGGTTCGTCGTGTCTTCCTTTCACTGTTGTTTCCATGTTCAAGGTCTAGCAGCCATTCTTCCGAATTCCCCTGCAGCGGAGACGCTCTCCCCAGCTGAGCTAGAGAGGCGGACAAATTCCTTTAATTCTCGCAGGGCATTGCTTCGTAGCAACCCCTCGCTCTACGTCTCTAGAACGCGTCTAAGTATCCGACGCATACCCTTGTTCGTAACTGAGCGGGTTCTCAAGCGTTTGGCTATCCACGGCATTAAAGCATTTGACGCAGAGGTCAAGGAGCAACTCCGGGAAGGTTTAACTGCCGATGAACTCTCAGAACCCTCGAGTGGAAGTGTACTTGGCTCTGAGCAACACCAAGACCGAAAATCTCGATCGAAGAAGTGTAACAAGAAATTCGGTCGCCCTACACACGTCAAACAAGCCAAAATCGTGCGACAACAGGATCGCGTTGACCCCGTGACAGGAAAGGGCCGGAGTCGGGGATACGGGTTCGTCGAGATGGACACACATGCGGATGCACTCCGGGTTCTACGCTGGGCCAATAACAACCCTGAAGTAGGCGCGCTTTTCGACAAGTGGTGGCGAGAGGAACTGGCCGATCTCATCAAGGCAGAAAAATCGAAAGAGACTTCGGAGGAGGCCCGGATCAAGCGGATGAAGGACACCATGGAAACACCATTCAAGCCTCCGAGCGGCACGTTGGTTATCGAATTTGCGATTGAAAATATCCAGGTTGTGCAGCGCCGGTCGACACAACACAAGGAGAAGGTGGTGAGAAGATCCAGCTCCGTCGTTTTGACTAAAAATGTTGTCTAAATCCATTTTTTACGCAGGTGAAATTACCTGCGCGGAAAGAACCCGCAGAAACAGAGGCACCTCCACTTAAAAGGCAACGTATATCCACCGACCGGGCCAAGCGACCTGAGGTCAAAAAGGAGGAATCAGCAAAACTTGGAAAGCTCATCGGATCGGTTATTGGTCGCAAAAGGAAAGCCAGGAAAGCGGGGAAAAAAGCAGCTGGTTAATTTTTTATGCTCACTCAATGCAGAAGCATCATTTCTATGCATGTAAACGCGCGTCGTCCAATGGAGTGCGCTGAATTTCCTGCGATGGACTACAGCTTTATGGTTCGCCACATCTTGATCGATTTGATGCGGGATCGACGTGATTTGAGTGTTGTGCCAAATTCTCTGTAGCCAGCTCTCATGCTGAGAAGGCAACAACCTACGCAGCCCCTCAGAAGGCTCCCGCCCATTCAGCTAATTCCGAATACCAACTCTTTCGCGTTTTCCCCCATTACGATGTGACAATCCGACTCTTCTCTATAGCAAGGTGGAAAAACTACTTCGAGTATTCGGGGAAATGGTTCAGGAAAAGCTCTAAACATCCCTCGCAGCGCGCTGGCTAGGATATACACCATTGACATCTTTGGCATAAGAAGAGCCAACGTTGGCCGGCTGATCAAGGAAAAGTGCGGATGACGAACGAGTTCGTCTGTTGGACGCTGTCAGTGTGAGCAGACCCATTGCTGAGGGCAGCTCACAGAAGATCCCATCCTGTTGAATGAACGATTGGCTTGACCCGCGTGAATAATCTGACCAGGTGCGCACGCCAGTACTGCCAGTGGTGGCCGTGTCAGACCATCATCTCTCAATATTGTAGCTCTATGGCAGTATCCCGCATTAGACTCCTGTCGCAACGGCTGAGTTCGTTTCATGCGGATCATTCATACCATGATCATATTCGCGGATGACGAAAAAGTGTTTTGCATGCTTTTCCAGTCGCAGTGACCTTGTGGGGCACTGATGACCTTAAGGCATGAGAAACACCCCAATGGGCGCTCCCCAGGAGCATCGTCGAGGGTCTCGAGATGGAAGCAGGAGGGTTCGCAGTGTATCGAAACGGCTGCGGCAAGGTGAGGTGAAGGTAGGTAAGCAATGGTAATGCTTTGCAAGCTTGGTGGTCCACCAGTCTATTCTTAGCGCAAGCCGGGAGCGGATGGTGGACTGACTACGGATTGAATCCGCGTCACGGGTGAGTGGTGATTGATGAAACACCCGTACAACGAATAAGCACTGGTGTACTTTATAGGCACTTCGTCCAAATATATATCCGAAAGACCAAGTTATTGATGCCAAAAAGCGCAGCCTAAGGTGCAGACATCGTTTCATAAAAGCTGGCCTCCCGACATGAGGAACCCTCAGTTTGCAACCGATGACTATCAGCACGATACACCCTCTCAGTTCGTTGTCTCCCGAAGACAAAATACTCCTGCGACAGGGCACAGACACCCGTTTGCGGGAAATAATATGTGCAAACATTGCCACCCGCTTTGCTTCTTCCCTTGTAGATTTCCGCCTGGCTGTCGCAAACAAGGATCTGAAGGATGATGCAACCATCTTGGACGACTTCCGTCGCCTGGTCCCTCTCACAGAATACGAGTCCTATCGCCCCTTGCTAATGAAGTTCAAGGAACGCCCCTGCAAACTATCCGAGGTTGAAAACCTGCTCGCACCAGGGCTTCCCGACTTTTTATGCGAGTCCAGCTCCACTTCTGGCAGGGAAAGAAAGATCTTCCCGAAACACAGTCAATCTTTACACCACAGAGCAATCACTGACATCTCGGACAAGGTCGTGGATGTCTACTCTATCACCTACAGAGATTTGCTTCAGGTTGTAACGGACTCTGGTGAGGTAGTGCGTACGGTTCCCTTGGCTCCTTCCTCGACAGCGCGCTGGCGCACAGCCATGAACTGGACCATCGAAACAGATGCCGCCCGTATGGGGTCAATCGGTACGTGTCCAGTCGCGTTCAATGAATCGTCATGTACGAGTTTCTTTCTAGTTCCTGGCCGTGTTGCTCCATGGGCCACTGGCCTCATCGTACATCGTCAGCCCTTCTTGTTTATTCATGCGCTGTTTGCACTTGCGGATCCGCATGTCGATCAATTCCGTGTGCTATATCTATCCATTTTCATGGACATTGTACATGTCGTACAAACAGAGTGGGAAGTACTTCTGTCCAGTATCCGAGATGGAACCATTCCAGATATTGAGCACATCGACCACGTTCGGGTTCATCTGCAGGTGAGCACCGCGTATTTGCCAACCAACGACTCGATCTGAAGACAGTAGGATCTCATGCGTGCAGATCCAAAGCGAGCGGAAGAGCTTCGGCATATAGGCCCTCCCCTCTCTTGCCCTGGATGGGCTCAACGTGTTTGGCCAAGGCTAACGATGCTTGTGGCCATCTGCAGTGGTGTGTTTTCCACGGCACTGCCCAAGGTGAGGAGTTGTTCATACTTTTCGATCGTACAGTAGTCCTCATTCTCATCAGGCAAAAATGGTGCTTGGACCCATCATTATCATCCACAACTTTGCATATGGATGTGGTGAAGGCCTCAGAGGCAAGGCTATTAACTTGGGAGAGTCAGGAGACTTCGTCTTGGAAAACGAGGATGTTGTTGAGTTCCTCGATGTCACAAACGAGCAGATGACCGATAATATTGTTCAGGCGGTGTGTATTTCTATTCTCCGCTCCTCACTTCGGACGTACCCTTTTCCAAACTAGTTTCTATTTGTTTCCTTTATCTTGTTAGTCTCGTGACTCATGCACATGATCCATAACTGATTCATTTCACAGTGGGATGTCCAGCCGGGCACACTGTACCAGCCAGTATACACGTCCCGTGATGGTCTATGGAGGTATCTCATAGATGATATCTTGCAAGCAGTTGGATTTCATCCGCGCAACGGATTACCGGTGTTCAAGTTCTTTGCACGAAAGAAGTATGCAAAATATTTCTCTGTTGAATTCTAATTGATTCGTCTACACATTCATACAGCTTGTCGGTTCGAACCTTCTCTTGTGAGATTACGGAGACGATTCTTATGGATGTGATACGAACAATCAATGAGGGAATCACGAAGGTGCACGAGTTCACAGCAGTTCTGGATGTCCGTGATTCTCCAGAAACAGTCGGATTTTTCTTCGAAGTCGTTGAAGACGTCATTGGTTCAATAATAATGCTGTGATTGGAAACACACCACTGATTTGACCTATTAGATTCCAATGTCCAGCTCATCAAGCAGAAGGCCCTTGAAGCATTCTTGGCGATGCACATCTTATATCAGGAATTGGTAGACGTGGGCCTAATGCGCCAACCAACCATTCGTATCGTCAAACCAGGGACATTCATGGAATACAGACGGTGGAGGGTTGATAGCGCAGGAGTTGGCAACAACCAGGTTAAGGTCCCTGTTGTCATGCGGGACTCGAAAGCAATCGAGTGGATGATGGGGAAAGTTGTGATGGAATTGTGACCGTCGTGTTTACATACTAAAGGTGGTGATTCTGTGTACGTTTGCCTCGAGTCTTACATTTGTTCTTTCAAGACTTTCTTGTGTTGTTGTAAAACTTGATACGTTGACAATGACATACGTAGAACCTTATGTGGCACGAGAATTGGCCGATGTGCATAACGTAAAGTCGACTACCAAATTTTTCGAGATGAGCGCAGTAAAGGTAACTTCGTAGCGATCCATTAGATGGCAACAACGTCTTCCTGTTACATAGAGTTCTACAAAACTAAGTGACCACATCGAGGCCTAGGAATACAGAGAATTACAAACAACCTAGGCTAATAGATATCCCATACTCTGTGATTGGAGTTACACTATCTGAAAACTTGTCATGAGGTGTGGTACATTGATGCTAAAGTGATTCTTGAGTCATGTCTCGTGCGACGCACGCAATTCATGCTTCTCCCCCACTGTCTATCATGTCCCAATCGCTGCTGCCGTTGAGGCTACTCTGTGCGTCGCTCCAAGAGTCCATCGTTGATGCGGAAGCAGATGAACTTTGACTGGATCGTCGTCTCTTTGGGCGAGTGCCCGCTGGATAAGCATCGTCTGCGCGATCGAGGGCGGGGGAGCCGGGGGGTGGCGGTCCCCCGCTTTCCGAGTCGGATTCGCCTTCCGAGCTATACGGAGTGTTTGGTGGCGGAGAGGCGGGGGAGGATGGTATCGTGATCGGGTATTCCGAATCTATTCTCGAACCGCGTGAGGACGGTATAGATGGCAAGATCCTTAGTCGAGAGGGAGATACATCCAGCCAGAGCTGAGTGTCGCCAGATTCACGTACCCAGGGAGGCTGGTGATGCAGAGGCGAAACGGCTGAATAGGGGTCATTTACGTCTGGAACACCGCTGTCCATGCAGTCCTCGTCTTCCGCCAGGCTCACGAATATGTCCGGACCTGGAGAAGGAGGACGCGAGCCGACAACAGACGACTGTCGGGAGGACGTGGAGCAGTCTGATTCCCACGACAACCGCTCCCTTTCCGCCGCAGTCATCGTCAGTTTTCCAGCTCGATTTGACGTGGGGTTACGGATCGTTTCCATGCTGGTAGACCGTCTGAGCCTCATGCGATTGTCCTCTTCCCACTCGAGTAGCGCCTCCCTCTCCCTCGCATGCCGATCGAGCATCTCGTCCCAGAGCGTTGTAGGGTGTTTATCTCTAATCCCTAGCGACTTCCTCACGAGCCAATCCGTATCCAGCATCGCAAGATAAGTCACATCTTTCCATTCCCCCTGCTCACAGGGCTGGTACACCGCACGCCTGCGTGTGCCCTCGTGAGTGAAGCCAAGGGAGGTGAAAAAGAGAAGCGCGCCATCTTTGTCTGGCGTGTCTAGGATAGCAGCCTGGACACGATGGAACTGCAACGACCCAAAAACCCAGGCAAGCGCCAGCCGCATTGCGTCACACGCATAGCCTTTGCGCTGCATATCCTTGCGAATGATGATGCCGACATTGACCTCCTTTGTAGACGGATCGCAGAAGCCACTGCGTACATAAATAAGACCAACTGGATCGTCATCTGTAGTGGTGGCTGACGCCGAGCATTGTTCGCTTGCAGTTGAGCATGGACCCAATTGCGATAGGGACTTTTCCTCTTCGATTTCCTCTTCTCCCTTCTTGAGAATCAGAGCACATAGGAGACATTCGTCGGCGAATGATGAGAGGAGTGGCGTAGGCGCTTGCCCAGGCTCGACGGCATTCTTCCTCAGCACCCCCCACAAGTCTGTGAGCGTTTGCTCTCTAGGGGACTGCGGATCGGCGTAGAGGTCAAAACAAAGGCGAATATGTTCCGTCTCTGTCTTGTGCATGGTAGCGCCCAAAGACAGTACTAGTGGTGAGGTGGGTTCAGGTTGAGGGTAGGATTGGGGTAAAGAGTATATGTACGTATATAGGGTGTAGTAGACGCTGCGGAAGGAGTATAAAGAGCAAACAAATCAATGGCAGTGGCAGGGTTGTATCGGGAAGATAAACGCCTTATGATAGCTGCATAGCTCACCCTCCAGATCGCGGCTTCTACGGCAGTCGTCTATTACGCAAAATAAAGGGCTGGAACGGGTTGCACGCATAAACCATTAGTATACATGGGCTTCTGATAGCGACTCCGTACGGAACTACAGATACTCCAGTGAAGCGTCAGTCGTCAAAGGAAGGTCGAAGATCCATCTCGTGATCAAGTCCTGTGGAACGACGAGTCCAGACTCACCACAAAAACGAGGCAACACAGGATACACGTACCAAAGCTGCTTCAGGCTGATCATAGGGAACCATGTGCCTGATATAGAATGGGAATTCAGATCGATGTGTCAATACACGAGGAGTACAGGAGGACTGACCCAGCTTCGTGAACAGCTACGAAGGTAATATTACCTGCGCGGGTACCGTCGCCACCTGCCCACCGCACAGTACCCGCGGGTTTCTTCGACTGAGCAGTAATCCATATTTCCGTCGGAGCATCTAGGAATTCGTCATGAAACTTGGTCGGGAGAACTTCCAGCCAACGTTCATTTCCCTAACCAGAAAAAGTCTGAATGAGATGCACCCCAAACAAAACCTATGATACATACGATGTAGTTACACATCATATCTGGTGGCATAGTAAATACTTCGTATCAAAATTCATCCAATTGATATGGGTGGAACTTACCAGCAACGCCAGCGTAAACAAGCAACCGAATGCCATTGTCAACCAGCTCAGGAAGTAACGCAGGCGTGTCTTGCATGCTATCGCCTTGCATTACGAATCCTTGATTGACGCCCATGTTGCAAGCGGCAAATTGGCGTTGCGGAGCAACCCCAATGGCCTTCTTGACCTTGGGGTTGTTCATGTACTTTTCAATCCAGTCCATTTGCTTATAGCAAAGCGAACCGTCCTCGTCAGGGTTGCACGGACGACGAGCATCGTATGGGTTCAAACCGGACGCTGTCAGGAAACTAGCTTAAGCATGCTGTTCCACGTAGAAAGCTCCAGTTCCACTTACATTGAATAGGACTATAAAGCTGCGAATTACAATAAGCTCTGCAGGAACACAGACCAAGCGGGACTTGAAGGCATGGCAAGACTTGATGAGCCTCTGGCAAGTATTAGCCTTGGACTTCAGGGTGGTACATTCCGGTCCTTCAGGATTGTCGTAAATAGGATAAGGACCTTCACAAAGGTAATCGGGTATCGACGGAAACTGGATGTAGGCGTCTGTTAACCCATTCCCAATGATGACGGACGCCAGGTTAATCCTGACGAGATCCCCCGACAGCAACGGAACTCTCTGGTTCTCCTCGTGTATGACAGATGCAATATGGGGAGCATAAGTACCACCATAACTCTCTGCAGCGAGGTGGAAAGGCTGCTTCGAGTATTCGGGGAATCGGTTCAGGAAAAGCTCCAAAAAGGCATAGACATCTTTCCCAGCGAGCTGGCTCGTATCCACCTTGCTGCCATCTTCGGCATAAGAGAAACCGACGTTAACGGGTTGGTCGAGGAAGATGATATTGGCATGGGTGTTCCAGCTGTAGGGATTGAATGTTGCATTGTGACCGCCATTCGCGACACTGCAGGGACCAAGCTCGAACAGAAGCCCAGTAGAGGAGCTACAGCCCGGGCCGCCGTTCAGCCACAGGATCAGTGGTGCATCCTTTGGAGAATTGCGCGACTCGAAGAACCTGTTGAGCAAATCAAGGCTTCATGGCCATAGTACAAGAGGCGAAAACGAACCAGAAGAAGAGGTGCTTGTCATCGGTGATGTCGAGGTATCCCGAGTATTGCTTGACGGAAGGGTCACAGAGAGAGGGCTCCGTGACGCGTAATTGGTGGTCCACGAAGTGTGGGTGACGAACAAGTTCATCTGTTGCATGGTGTCAGCGTGAGTTGACACGCCATTGAGGATAGCTCACAGAAGATCCCGTCGAGTTGAGCAAACGATTGCCCCGCATGAATATTCACGTTGGTGTGGGTGGACTCCGGTCCTGGCCGAGACAGCTTAGAGAGGTCATTTAGGACAACCTGGCTCTCTGGTAGAAAGGAGGCAATTGCTATTGAAATATACACAAGAGTCGCGAGGCAAAGCGTCTTCATCGTTGTTGTTGTGTTTCAAGCCCAAGAACGAAGAGACCGTAATATTGACGCCGAAACCCGCAGTCCGGATGCGGAATTCCGGTTCTGGGACTTCGTTATATCGTGGGAACGTCCTACAACTGAACTTTTGCCTTCTTTGGAAGTGTTACCTTTCAATACACTTCAGTAGTTACAATGCTACGTAGATCGACAACTCAGCATTTGAGAAGCAAACTGTACTCTTTAATTGACTTTCGCCATTCCAATTCAATTCGTCAAGCAAGGGTTCTGCCGACGCAGGCGGCATTTCGAGTAACTGTACATTGACTTTAAGCAGTACTACATATGCTGGAAACGCCAGTAATACTTACTGTGCTCACTCTAAGTCAGTTCTCGAAACATTTGGTAAGTACTACGTCAATTTTGTCAAACCTGATCTCGAAGTCTTGGAGGAGCAAGACGCGAGGCAAACGTACACACTGACACAGAATCGCCACCTTTATGTAAACACTATGGTCACAATTCCATCACAACTCTCTTCATCATCCACTCGATTGCTTTCGAGTCCCGCATGACAACGGGGACTTTAACCTGGTTGATGCCAATTCCTGCGCTATCAACCCTCCACCGTCTGTATTCCATGAATGTCCCTGGTTTGACGATACGAAGTGTTGGTTGGCGCATCAGACCCACGTCTACCATTTCCTGATAGTCGGTGTTTATCGCCAAGAATGCTTCAGGGGCCTTTTGCTTGATGAGCTGGACATTGGAACCTAGGTCAAATCAGTGGCGTGTTTCCGATCACAGCGCTATTACCGTACCAATGGCGTCCTCAACGAGTTCGAAGAAAAATCCGACTGTCTCCGGAGAATCACGGACATCCAGAACTGCTGTGAACTCGTGCACCTTCGTGATTCCCTCGTTAATTGTTCGTATCACATCCATAAGAACCGTCTCCGTAATCTCACAAGCGTAGATTCGGATTGACAAGCTGTATGAATGTGTAGATGAATCAATTAGAGTCCAACAGAGAAATATTTTGCATACTTCTTTCGTGCAAAGAACTTAAACACCGGCAATCCGTTGCGCGGATGAAATCCAACTGCTTGGATGATATCATCTATGAGGTATCTCCATAGACCATCCCGGGAGGTGTATACCGGCTGGTACAGTGTTCCCGGCTGGACATCCCACTGTGAAATGAATCAGTTATGGATCGTGAGTCGCATGTCTGGTAAAATAAAGGAAACGGATGGAAAGCCAATTTGGAAAAAGGTACGTCCGAAGTGACGAGCGAAGAGTAGAAATACACACTGCCTGAACAATATTATCGGTCGTCTGCTCGTATGTGACATCGAGGAACTCAATGACATCCTCGTTTTCCAAGACGAAGTCTCCTGACTCTCCCAAGTTAATAGCCTTGCCTCTGAGGCCTTCAGTACATCCATATGCAAAGTTGTGGATGATAATGTTGGGTCCGAGCACCGATCTTGCCTTATAAGAATGAGAACCACTGCACGATCGAAAAATATAACTCATCACCTGGGGCAGTGCCGTGGAAAACACACCACTGCAGATGGCCACAAGCGTCGTTAGCCTTGGCCAAACACGTTGGGCCCATCCGGGGCAGGAGAGGGGAGGGCCTATATGCCGAAGCTCTTCCGCTCGCTTTGGATCTGCACTCAGGTGATCCTACTGTCTTCAGATCAAGCCGTTGGTTGGCAAATACCCGGTACTCACCTGCAAATGAGCCTGAACGTGGCCAATGTGCTCAATATCTGGAATGGTTCCATCTCGGATGCTGGACAAAAGTACTTCCCACTCTGCTTGTATGACATGTACAATGTCCATGAAAATGGGTATATATAGCACACGGAATTGATCGACATGCGGATCCGCAAGTGCAAAAAGCGCATGAATAAACAGGAAGGGCCGATGATGTGCGATGAGGCCAGTGGCCCATGGAGCAACATGGCCAGGAACTAGAAAAGAACTCGTGCGTGACGATTCATTGAACGCGGCTGAACACGTACCGATTGACCCCATACGGGCGTCATCCGTTTCGATGGTCCAGTTCATGGTTGTGCGCCAACGTGCGGTCGAGGAAGCAGTCAAGGGAATCGCATGCACTGCCTCACCAGAGTCCGTTACTACCTGAAGCAAATCTCTGTGGGTGATGGAATAGATATCTGCGACCTTGCCCGAGATGTCAGTGATTGCTCGGTGGTGCAAAGATTGACCATGTTTCGGGAAGACTTTCCATTCCCTGCCAGAAGTGGAGCTGGACTCGCATAAAAAGTCAGGAAGCCCTGGTGCGAGCAGGTTTTCGACCTCGGATAGTTTGCAGGGGTGTTCCTTGAACTTCATCAGCAAGGGGCGATAGGACTCGTATTCTGTGAGAGAGACTAGGCGACGGAAGTCGTCTAAGATGGTTGCATCATTCTTCAGATCCTTGTTTGCGACAGCCAGGCGGAAATCTACAAGGGAAGAAGCAAAGCGGGTGGCGATGTTCGCGCATATTATTTCCCGCAAGCGGCTGTCTGTACCCTGTCGCAGGAGTATTTTGTCTTCGGGAGACAACGAACTGAGAGGGTGTATCGTGTTGATAGTCATCAGTCGCAAACTGAGGGACCGATCTGGTGGTTGGAAGGTAATAAAAAAGCAACGCCTCCTCGGTTCCCCATGTCGGAAGGCCAATTTTATTCAACGATGTCTGGCAAGATTCCGATTATTATTAAAAAAACCCAGTAAGGACATACTACTAGACCTTGCAGATTGGGGTTTGAGTGGAAAGCCGTTGACTCGATAGACGGCCTGCACTTGACGGGGCCCCCGAGCGAGCTTTAAATTCCAAATTTCGGAGGCTGCCATTCTGTATCCATACCTTGGCCCCGTCGATCAGAGTATGGAAAACCTCAGTAAGGGCATAGTTTAATTCGACACCTTTGCAGATCGGCGGCTTGACTCGAAAAACGGCCTGGTAATATCCAAGGTGGTGGGAACTTTCAAGCAGTATTAACTTACATAAAGTCCAAGTCTGCATTTGGTCTAGTGTTTTCGTAAACCTCAACTTCGATCAGAGGGTATTGACAGGTTACTGGCGTAATTCGACACTTTTCCAGATCAGGCCGCCAGCTGTTGCTTTTTCTCTTTATGAATGTCGCTGCAGAACCGCTCAACCGTTCTGGCCGTCTACAACTGCTACGATGCAGACCCGTGCCCTCGCGACAAGTTTTGTGTATATTTCAATAGTGCTTGCTTCCTTTCTACCAGGGAGCCAGGTCGTCCTAAATGATTTGTCTAACCAGCCACCTTCAAGTTCACCAGCGCCCGAGTCCACAGCCAGCGAGATTATTCACACGGGGCAATCGTTCATTCAACATGATGGAATCCTCTGTGAGCTGCCCTCAGCGGCGTGTTTGCTTACACTGACAACGTCCAACAGATGAACTCGTTCGTCATCCACACTTCGTAGATCACCAGTTACGCATCACGGAGCCTTCTCTTTGCGACCCTTCCGTCAAGCAATACTCGGGATACCTCGACATCACCGATGACAAGCACCTCTTCTTCTGGTTCGTTTTCGCCTCTTGTACTATGGCCGTGAAACCTTGACTTGGTTAACAGGTTCTTCGAGTCGCGCAATTCTCCAAAAGATGCACCACTTATCCTGTGGCTGAACGGCGGTCCGGGCTGTACTTCCGCTGGTGGACTTCTGTTCGAGCTTGGTCCATGCAGTATCACCGATGGCGGTCACAATGTGACGTTCAATCCTTACAGCTGGAATACCCATGCGAACATCATTTTCCTTGATCAGCCGGTCAACGTTGGCTTTTCTTATGCCAAGGATGGCAACGGCGTATATTCTAGCCAGCGCGCTGCGAGGGATGTTTATAGCTTTTTGGAGCTTTTCCTGAACCGTTTCCCCGAATACTCGAAGCAGCCTTTCCACCTCGCTACAGAGAGTTACGGTGGTATTTATGCACCCCATATTGCATCTGTCATATACAAGGAGAACCAGAAGACTACTTTGATGTCGAGCAGTCTCATCAGGATTAATTTGGCATCGGTCATGATCGGAAACGGCATAACGGATGCCTACATCCAAGTACCGGCAGTGCCCGATTATCTCTGTGAAGGTCCTTATCCTATGTTCGACAATCCCGATGGACCAGAATGCACCGCCCTCAGGGCCAAGATCCCTAAATGCAAGAGCCTCATTAAGTCTTGCCGTACCTCCAAGTCTCGCTTGGCCTGTGGTGAAGCAGAAGATTATTGTGATAATACGTTTTACGGTCCTATTATAAGTAAGTGGTATTGCAGCGATGCACAGGACAGCACTTTTACCAGTATCTTGATAGCATCTGTTATGAACCCATACGACGCTCGTCGTCCTTGCGACCGTGAGAAATATGGACCGCGTTGCTACGAGGAAATCGGCTGGGTTGAAAAGTACATGAATAATCCCAACGTCAAGGCAGCAATTGGGATTTCCCCTCAACGCCAATTTTCTCTCTGCAACAATGATGTCGAAAAAGGATTCTTGCTACGAGGCGATAGCATCCAAGACACACCTGCGCTACTTCCTGAGTTGGTTAATAATGGTATCCGACTGCTTATTTATGCTGGCGTTGCTGGTGAGTTCCACACATATCAATTGCGTAATTTCTGGTGTGAAGTATCTGCTCTGCCATCAGACATGGTCTGCGACTATATTGTGCGTAAAATTCTGCTGGGAGTACATTTTATCCAAATTCTGGTCAGGGAAATGAACGCTGGTTGGAAGTTCTCCCCACCAAGTTCCTTGACAAATTCCTAGATGCGCCGACAGAAGTATGGATCACTACTCATTCGAAGAAACCTGCGGGTACTGTGCGGACAGCCGGTGGGGATGGTATTCACGCTGGCAATATCACCTTCGTAACTGTTCACGAAGCCGGGTCAGTTTTTCTGTACCTCATGTACGGATTCATATTGATCCTAGTCTCCAGGCACATGGTTCCCCATGATCAGCCTGAAGCAGCTTTGGCATGTGTATTCTCGTTTTTAGGCTGCGTCTGGACTCATCATCTTTACAGGACTTGATGACGAAATGGATCTTCAACCTTCCTTTGATGACTGATGGTTCACCGGGGTATCTCTAGTTCCGTATGCAGTTACGAACACCACTACAAGTCGATGTATGCTAATGATTGGAGTTCATCTGTTCATGCAACTCATTCCAGTGCCATATCTTGTGTAATAGAGAGCTGACGTAGAAGTTGCATCTATCAGTTGCTGTCCTCCAGAATGACCTTGTTCCGGAATTTACACGCGACTGGACATTTACAACCCTGTTTCTCGACCCATCCGTCTATCTCAATTGGCTTCTGGGTCGTTTCCTAAGCAATGGGGGACAACTGTCCGTGCCCAGTTGCAACACATTAGTCTGGTGATTCAAGTCGGGCCATCAGCAACTTATGTTACTAGCGACAGTACACTGGAAACGCCTTACTGCGCTTAGATTTCGAAAAATTTGGTATGTACTTACATTGATTTTGTCGAACCTAGTCTCGAGCTCGTCGGTAGTCGATATGCGCACCAGCCAATTGTCATGCCACATAAAGTTCTACGTATGTATGTGAATATCTCAAGTTTTACAACAACACACGAAAGTCTTGCAGGAACAAGACTCGAGGCAAACACACAGAATCACCAGCTTTATGTAAACACAATGGTCACAATTCCATCACAACTCTCTCCATCATCCACTCGATTGCTTTCGAGTCCCGCATGACAACAGGAACTTTAACCTGGTTGATACCAACTCCTGCGCTATCAACCCTCCATCGCCTATATTCCATGAATGACCCTGATTTGACGATACGGATTGTTGGTTGGCGCATTAGGCCCATGTCTACCATTTCCTGATAGTCGGCGTGCATCGCCAAGAATGCTTCAAGGGCGTTCTGCTTGATGAGCCGGGCATCGGAATCTAGGTCACATCAGTGGTGTACTTCCAATCACAGCTTCTACCATACCAATGGCGTCCTCGATGACTTCGAAGAAAAATCCGACCGTCTCCGGAGATTCACGGTCATCTAGAACCGCTGTGAACTCGTGCACCTTGGTGATTCCCTCATTAATTGTTCGTATCACATCCATAAGAGCCATCTCCGTGATCTCACAAGCGTAAGCGATTCGGATTGACAAGCTGTATGCATGTGTAGACAAATCAATCTGAGTCCAACAGAGAATTGTCATATTTTACATACTTCTTTCGCGCAAAGAACTTGAACACCGGTAATCCGTTGCTCGGATGAAATCCAACTGCTTGGAAAACATCGTCTATGAGGTATCTCCATAGACCATCCCGGGACGTGTATACCGGCTGGTACAGTGTTCCCGGCCGGACATCCCACTATGAAATGAATCAGTTATTGATCGTGAGTCGCATGACTGATAAAATAAAGGAAACGGATAGGAAACTAGTTTGGGAAAGGGCACCTCCGAAGGGAAGAGCAGAGAGTAGAAATACACACTGCCTGGACAATGTTATTAATCGTCTGCTCGTTTGTGACATCGAGGAACTCAACGACGCCCTCGTTTTCCAAGATGAACTCTCCTGACTCTCCCAAGTTAATAGCCTTGCCTCTGAGGCCCTCAGTACATCCATATGAAACGTTGTGGATGACAATGTTGGGTCCAAGCACCGTTCTCGCCTGATGAGAATGAGAACTACAGCACGATCAAAAAGTAAGAATAACTCCCTACCTTGGGCAGTGCCGTAGAAAACATACCACTGCAGATGGCTACAAGCATCGTTAGCCTTGGCCAAACACGTTGAGCCCATCCAGGGCAAGAGAGGGGAGGGCCTATATGCCGAAGCTCTTCCGCTCGCTTTGGATCTGCACTCAGGTGATCCTACTCTCTTCAGATCAAGTCGTTGGTTGGCAAATACGCGGTGCTCACCTGCAGATGAGCCCGAACGTGGTCGATGTGCTCAATATCTGGAATGGTTCCATCTCGGATACTGGACAGAAGTACTTCCCACTCTGTTTGTATGACATGTACAATGTCCATGAAAATGGGTATATATAGCACACGGAATTGATCGACATGCGGATCCGCAAGTGCAAACAACGCATGAATAATCAAGAAGGGCTGATGATGTGCGATAAGACCGGTGGCCCATGGAGCAACACGGCCAGGAACTAGAAAAGTAGCTCGTAATGGCGATTCATTGAACGCGACTGGACACGTACCGATTAACCCCATGCGGGCGTCATCCGTTTCGATGGTCCAGTTCATGGTTGTGCGCCAGCGTGCGGTCGAGGAAACAGTCAAGGGAACCGTACGCACTGCCTCACCAGAGTCCGTTACAACCTGAAGTAAATCTCTGTAGGTGATGGAGTAGACATCCACAGCCTTGCCCGAGATGTCAGTGATTACTTGGTCGTGTACAGTCTGACTGCGTTTCGGGAAGAGCTTTGATTCCCTGCCAGAAGTGGCGCTGGACTCGCATAAAAAGTCGGGAAGCCCTGGTGTAAGCAGGTTTTCGACCTCGGATAGTTTGCAGGGGCGTTCCTTGAACTTCATTAGCAAGGGGCGATAGGACTCGTATTCTGTGAGAGGGATTAGGCGACGGAAATCGTCTAAGATGGTTGCATCATCCTTCAGATCCTTGTTTGCGACAGCCAGGCGGAAATCTACAAGGGAAGAAGCAAAGCGGGTGGAAATGTTCGCACATATTATTTCCCGCAAGCGGCTGTCTGTGCCCTGTCGCAGGAGTATTTTGTCTTCGGGAGACAACGAACTGAGAGGGTGAATAGTCATCAGTTGCAAACCGAGGGACCCATCTTCCTCATGGAATCAGAAAGCCAGCTTTTATGCAACGATGTCTGGCTGAACATTTCGGCTGTTGAACGGATAGAGACTCTCGGGACCAGTCGTGTTGAGAATTGAGAAAATTCCATAGCCTATAAGAATCCGCTTTTATTTTTGTCTTATCTCAATAAGGGGATTTTGCTAAACGTCTGGTCACGAGACCGCTTCCGCTTCTTGAACTCCTTCATCTCCGTCAATCGGTCACTTCTCGACATTGAAATTTCCCATGTGTTACGCGTCTAGCACCGCCCATGCATGCCCTTATAATCTACAATGAATCCTGGGCTTGGGAATAGCTCGCAATATGTCCGGGGAAGCCCAGCTGGAAGCCCTCTTGGAAATCATCAACTCCTCTGCTCGTCAGGCGATCGCCGAGTATAGGAAGGGATGCAACAATGTTCCCACCATCAGCTCAGCTGAACTCCACCCTCTCGACTCTTCTATCGATAATGTTGTGCTTAGGAAGGCCATTCGTCTGCTTGAAGGTGCTTGCCAGCAGCTTTGTGCATCCCTGGCACCCCCTCAGCGCACCGTTCTCAATGCAAGTTCGATTTCTCGTGCCAGGCAGCACCAATTTGAAGCTCATCATTCAAAAATAGCTCGCTCAATGCTACGATGCTGTTTGTGTTGACATCGCTCGCCGGAAAGGTATCGCAGATGTCTTGGATGAACACCCCAAAGGTTTGCACGTGAATGGACTGTCACAATTGATCGGGATAGAGAGGAGCAAGCTGGCGCGTATTCTCCGTCTACTGACAGCAAAGGGAATGTTTACGGAAGGTAAATACATATGCACCTCTTTCTGGTGTGCATCCCCTAACCTGCAATCAGTTGACCGGGATATTTTTGCGAACAACCGTCTCTCGCTCGTCATCAAGAGTACATGCAAGTCTGGGTACTATCTGCCCACAGTGGGTTCGGGTACATCACGAGGGGCGAGCGTTCTCTTTGATGCATTGTGCGATCCGGAGTACGGTGCATCACACAACCCAGGGAAAACAGCATTGCACTATGCAATGAGGCAGAATGGCGTGGTGTTGTCCAACGTGTTTGATGTTCTGGAAGTAGATGTGAGTCACCGTTCGCACCTTAGGAAGATATGGTTTTTTATGTCACTTATTTTCCAGGAGGAAAAGAACAAAGTACATTCAGAAGCTCTATCAATGACTTATCCTAAATTATTCCACAGAGGTTCCAAATGGCCATGGATGGCGCTGGAGAAACCTTGGGCTCACTTTCAGTTCTGCATCGTAAGTAACGGTGTTGTGTCCTCATTTACGTACTCGAGCTGTCCAGAATATCCTTGGGATGAAGTCAGCACTGTTTGTGATGTCGGCGCTAGCATCGGCACATTTTCCATCCCCCTTGCCAAAGCCTATCCGCACCTTAAAATCACGAACCAAGATTTGGAACGGGTAGTGGCTCAAGCTGAAGATGTCAGTGTCTGGGCTCCGATACTCACGTGTGCTTCAGACTCACTGGAACATAGGCATGGAAAAGGGAAGCCCCCGAGGCTCTTGAAGAACAGCGTATCGATTTTGTGCCTCTGAACTTTTTTGAAGAAGCACCAGTCACAGGAAAGGATGTCTACTATGTTTGTTAACGCCTTTACTTAAACCTCGCTCGGAGTACTTACATTTCGTCGTAAAGCTGCGGCAAATCATCCACGACTGGCCTGACGCAGAAGCCTTGGCTATTCTTCATAATGTGCGCAAGGCAATGGCTCCCCGCAGCCGCCTCCTTATCCGTATGTGTATTCTTTCTTCTATTCCAGAACTATATCGCAAACCGTTGATACAGATGATTCCGTTATCGGAAGTCCAACTCGTAGTTCTGATCCCGCTACGAAAAACATAGGAATTGACGTTGTTTGTGCTCCCACTTCTTATCCTCGTTTTATTTTCCAGTAATCCCTGGTTGCATGTGCAGGCTCCTGAACCGATGTTACCTGGTTTCGGAACAGGAAATGCCTTGGTGTACCAACTGGATTTGGTCATGCTAATCAGCAACAACGGCAAGGAACGTCTCTTGGATGAATGGATTGATCTTGCGTAAGGCACTCATGCACTCCAAAGTGTTACCGGGCTGATGTGCGATATCCTAGTACGGCGGCTGGTTTGCGTCTTGAGAAGGCTTACGACCTTGGTGACACTGCCGTTCTGGATTTCAGGGTAGCTGAGTAGCTGCTAAGGGAGCCTCAACTCGACTACAGTGACAAACTACTAGATATCTCGTTGGATTTGTTGATAGAAATTGTGAGGCCAGTATAAGTATTGGTGGTCAGTGTCGCCTAGTACCTCCTGAGAGATCGCCTGCTATACGACGAGGGGATGGAAGTGACAGCGTCGCATACTCGTCGAATGATCTCGTCTGTGTTTACCGCTCTTTGGGAAGATGCCTGATGCAATATCATCATGATATGGTGGGTCACCTTCGACAGTGCGCACTGAAAATGGCCCGCACGAACGGGTGATCGCGGCTGAGGGGGGCAGTGAGAGGGAAACTCAAAGGAATGTGAACGTTTGCGCCCCGTGAATAATCTCGTTGGATTGCTTGAGAGACTCGGGCGTTGGGGAACTTGAACATGGCTTGTTAGACAAGTCATTTAGGACGGCCTGGCTCCCTGACAGAAAGGAGGCAAGCGCAGTTGAAATATACACAAGATTTGTCGTGAGCCGGACACGGGTCTGCATCGTAGCAGTTGTAGGCGGCTAGAACGGTTAAGCAGTTCTGCAGCGATAAAGAGAAAGAGCAGCCAGCCTATCTGGAAAAGCGTTGAATGACTTACGCTACCTGTCAATAGGTTTGGATACCTTCAGAGTCCTTGGAGGTTTACGACGACACCAACTGACAGGACATGAGGGAAGCGTCCCTCGGTTGCTGTATATCCTCAAAATTGTATACCTAACATTACACATCTTCCCAAGGAGCGGCACAAACATAGACGAGAGTATGCGATCATGTTACACCTCATCCCTCGCCGTATGGCAGGCCACCACTTCCGACACTTCCACTCGCTGGCGGCGGAGGTCGGCCACTCCAACTATTGCCACTACCACCATGCCCACGACGCGATCGGTCCCGTTCCGGTGGACGTGACATACAGCGATGTGGATCCATACCCATACCCAGTGGTGCACTTGGCTTCGCCGGCAAGTGCGGTGGGGGGTTAGGTAACGGAGCGCCAGGGCGGGGAGGATATCCTCCGTAACCAGGAGGCCCAGGTCCAGAATTCCTCCCAGGCTGATGAACATAAGGCGGCATGCGGTTGAATAATGCAGGTGCATGCACCATTGGCACTCCCTGCATCAGGGCGGTCACCATGACAGGGGGTGGCGGACCCGTTCGGAAGGATTCTCGCGCTGGAGGGGCACGTCCGTGGTATGGTGGATGTCCAGCGGGAGGGTGCGGCCTAAAGTTGTCTGGCGGTACGCCGGGAGGTGGCTGATTGCGTCGACCCCGTTTATCAAATTCATGGGAGGATTCATATGCCGGAAGGCTAGCAAAAAAATACATCACCCTGCGTAAACACTGCTAGGTCGACTACACACCTTTTAGGGTCAGCAGGTAACGGGTCTGTCCAGAAGTATTCGTGATCGAGCGCCGCAGACGCCGTGACACGCTCTCTCGGGTTGCAGGTGAGTAGTTTATCCATGAGGTCACATGTCTCAGGTCCGATGCTACGGCTGAGTTGTAAGCAAACGAAGTAGGGTGGGTGGGTAGACTGACCTCTCGTATGCAGCCCTGAGCCTCTTTGAATAGTTAGGGAACCGCTTGACGCCCTCGCAGCCCGGCAGCGCATCGAAGTTTGGCCAAGTGTGTTGGTTGGGTGTACCACATAATTGCCAAATCTTCTCCAGCTGGTCAATGTCCGATGTTCCCGGTAGGATGGGTCTGCGCATGAACATCTCCCCCAACACACATCTGCAAGGTGTCTAAGACCTGCACGATGAGAGTGTTAGTGACGGAAATACGAACCCAATGCCCCACATATCAACCTCCCCTCCATACTGCCGTGCGCCGAGTAGGAGCTCCGGAGGGCGATACCATCGGGTGACAACACAATTGGTGTATTTCTTCTCCTTTCCATTATGATCTCGCACTCCGTGCACAACGGTAGGGTCGTAGGCACGCGCCAAACCAAAGTCAGCGATGCGAAGGGACCCGGAGTTGTCAATGAGTAGGTTAGCAGCCTTCATATCACGATGAAGAATGTGGTTCTGGATACAGGCGTGATTAGCTTGAAGCTGGGTAAGGGTACGGCAAGGTAGCTTACGCGATGCATGTACTCTGTGCCCTCCAACAGCTGCTTCATGTAGAGCTTGATCTGGCTAGGGTTAAGGGACACCCGCTCGTTCTCCAATAAGCCCGCCAAATCGTGATCCATGTATGGGAACACCATATACACAGACAATGGACTATCTTTGCCTTTACCTGTTTGAAACCTGTTAGCACTAAAAACAAAACCAATTCACTTTGCATACTTCTGACGACAAACATATCCAGAATTTCAACAATGCAGGGATGGTGCATTGCTTTCAGGATCTTAATCTCTCGCAACGCGGTAACCGGCATGCCTTCCTTCTCATTGTGCATCAATATGCGTTTCAACGCGACGGCACGTCTGGTAGCAATTTGGACTGCTTTATGAACCTCACTGGCAACAAATGAGTCAGCGCCAAAAGTTTCAGACCAAATATTGCAAACTATTCACCCGAAAGTGCCTTCACCGAGCTTCGTGGTCGCATCATAGTCGCTCTGGCGACCGCAGCCTTCGAACGTCCGTCCATAAACGGACATCTCTTCTTTCCGGCTCCGCTGAACGGGTTCACGACGGCGACGCTGGGATGCCGCTCCAGATTTACACGCAACATCGCCTAATACAGCATCTTTTTTCTCCTGTGCCTCCCGAACATCCTCCTCGCGCGCAGGTGGTAAAGGGTACGGAGAAGGTGAATGAGCATCTCTCGGGGCTGGAGGACGTTTGAAAGGGTTTGTTATCGAAATGGCGCTATGATTGGCAGGAAGAGTGTCGTCTTTGACGGCGCGAATAGGAGGAGCTGGAGGTGGAGAAGCGGGAGGCGGGGGAGGGGGCACACCCGAGGGTGCGGGGGGTGGAGGAGAAAGCGGGCGCGGAGAAACGGGACGATAATAATTGCCCCCTGATGGTCGCCCGAAGGCATGACCTGGTGACACAGGCCGATAGCTATCATGGCGGGGAGTCTGACCACCATCGTCATCTTGTGCTCTGCCATACCAGCCGTGTTCTTCATAAGGGTCGTGCACTCTATCGCGAAAATGCTCTCGCCATGGGCCACGGCCTGGACGATAGTGGCGGTCGTCTTGTTGGTGAAATGGTCGATTATCTTGCCTGTAATGGTCATCTCCATACCGGCCACGCTCCCGCCCTTCTCGCATCCTCTGGTCATGCAACCTGTCGACACCATAGTCGCGATGCGGTGGCGAGAATGAGGGGTGGCGAGAAGGCAACCTGTGTTTTCCTCGTTGTGGGGTAGAACATGGGGATGGAGAGTGGTCAGAACGCATAGAAGGAGACCTTTCACGATCTCTGTCATGGTAGCGTGGCCTATAGTGATCGTGTCTGTGGACCTCCCTGGCAGGGGGAGGACGTCGATCACGATCATTCGGCTCCCAGTGATCACCCGCAAACTGTGGTTGTTGTCGTCTTCGATGTTGCTCATAGCCATGCCGAGCTCTTGTCTTGTCTTCGTACATACCTCTCTCGTCCTCCACAGGCCGGTCATAAATGACGCCTGAACTCTTGTCCGCTTGCCCATTAAGTCTAGAATGTATTATTGAGGGTGTATCTGATGTCTTGGCTTTGGATTTGAATGGGAATTCAACCTTGGGCTTTGTCGAAGTCTCTGAGAGTGGAGGTGGAGGATTTACAGCGCGAGGCGACTGTGTATCTTCGTCGTCTAGCTCCCCTTCCTCCGGAGAGGAGGGCGTGGGCCTCTTCGCTGGTCGTCCATCCTCTGGGGGTTGTTCTGCTACCCGCTTGGATGGTGTCGAGAGCATAGCCCACAAAGGCGAAACACCAGTTTGCTGTCGTCGCAGTTCAGGAAAATGGCTGCTGATGTAATCAACTATGCAGACGCAGTACTCTGAGCCTACTTGAACTATCCTGTGCGAGA
>Ga0307518_10000839_pt1 | contig 23017 bp, 10 predicted proteins | sample 25_EM_MG_FD_203889 | JGI IMG/M metagenome (GOLD analysis project Ga0307518, IMG submission 203889) | Populus trichocarpa ectomycorrhiza microbial communities from riparian zone in the Pacific Northwest, United States - 25_EM | ecosystem: Host-associated > Plants > Roots > Unclassified | place...
CTCTATGTGCACGCCTATCACCCCCGCGGTGCCTTACCTGCTCCTGGGCTTGCAGGATGTCCAGTGGGCCGTGGGGAATAGTCGTGGTGCGCGTAAGCTGGCCCGGACACCCCACGTAAATCAAAAATAATAATAATAATAATAATAATAATTGTAAATTATAGTATTTATATTCAGGTTTTGGATATTTGTAACCCAATCGAGTATATTTTAGGTATTATAAATCAAAATCTTGCATTACTTAGATTTGAATAGTTATTTTATTTAAATAGTTATCATGTATTAAAACTCGATTCATGTATATACATTATTATCCCGTAGGTCCCCAAGGGGCGTAGCGTGATGGCAAAGGGTTTGAGATCTGCACAGTAGGTCTCGAGTTCGAGTCAGGGCGTGCACCTCTTGTAAGAGCCTGGGACAGCCGGGGATTTACTCGCTCACCTGGACCCACAAAGTGCGCTTTCCGGGGGGTGGGGTTTCCTCGAATCCAAAAAAAAAAATTATTTAAAAATGTTTGATTAATTAATATATACTATAATTTTACATAAATGTTACTGAAAAACTTTCTTTTAAAACCTTAATTAAAATAAAAACTATAATTTATAAATATTTTTCAATCAATTCTTTCAAACCACAATTATAAAACCACAATTATTCTTTCTCTGTCCATTATTTCCTGGGCAGTCATTAAATGATGATTTGATGTTGAAAAATTTAGGGCAAGCTTTGATTTTGAGGGTGGCCTAGTTATGATTTTGAGCGCTGTGTTTTTGAAATTACGTTGGGCTTTGCTGAATTGAGCTACCATCTCCATATTTGGGATGATTCACGTCATCCTAATTAGTGAATTAATTTGGTGGTAAACATGGATTAGTCTGATGACTCAGTTACAACTCCCATTTCCACTAGGTTTCCCACCAACTCTTTTGATTAATGCTTTCTCATCATGCTAACCTAGTATCATCAAGTTAATTAACATTTTAATCAACTTGCTTAATGTTATTTTTAGATTAATGCTTTCCCGTGATCCGCGACCTTCTAGAAAATTCTTTTTTTTTTTTAAGTGGATTATCTTATCAATATACTCTTTACTTGAAATTTATTAATTAACATGTTTATAATCATTTCTTTTCTTAATTAATCTAATTATTTCCCTTTCACTGTCTTATGAAAATAATTTTTTACTCTTTTTACTATTAATAAATCTTTCTTTCGTTTTGAATTCAATATTAAATTTTACATATTTTTGTTAAAGAAATCAAAGTCTTAATGGAATGATCTTTTTCTCTTTCAATCATCTTAATAATTTGAATAATTTCTTCTCCAATTTCAAACTCATATTGTGGCCTAATGGGACCTAGCCAATTTAAAGCATCCATTCAAGTTTTTTATTTATTTATTTACTTAAGTCTCTATCTCATTAATTCATATTCTAATCACCAATGAAGTGTTGGTCTAGCGGTTAAAGTACTGCTATATCCCTGCAAGGGTGAGAACACAAATTCGATCCCCAGAAAACGCATTTATTGAGAGGGACAGTCACAAATCCCGAATGGAACTAGTCTCATCCTTTAAAAGGATGTGAGGATATCCATGTAAGAACAAAAAAAAAAATGTTCTAATCAACATGCTTACTTTATATTTGTTCATATTATAGTCAAATAAACATCACAATCCCACATAAATATTTCTAGTTAGAATTTAGCATATTCTTTCAACAATTTCTTTCAATTACTCCTTACCTAAATGATTTATCATGCATAACAATATTAATCTATCGTATAGACATCAATTCAAAAATTAAATCATTCTACACAATTGTACCTAACATTCTTTTATGCTAAATTCATTAATATATCATTAGGAATGCATGAAATTCACAAACTTAACCACTTAACCACTTACTCATAAGGATAAATGAAGATAAAAGGTCTTAGAATAATTTTTTCTTTTATTCCTCCCTATTTCTTAAAGAACCCACCAATCCCCTACCAAAATCCTAAGGATTTTTTCTTGTTTCTTTGTCTAAACCCCCTCTAAACTTCTTCTAATCTTCCATTCTTTAGTATTTAGTGCTTAATTAGGTGTAATATAAGTGAAAGATGTAAGAAATCTCACACGATTTTCCTCTCTTCTAACCCTCACATTGGTCGGCCATGAATAGCTTCCCAAGGAAGCCATTAATGTACTTATATCATGCAATTTCTTTATTTGCGTAATGGTTGTAAGTTTTTTTAATTCTCATTTTGGACCCCACTCTTTCATCACCTTAATTGATTCATTCTAACAACCATTTGCTTAATGTTATTGCACCCCTCTCCAATTTAATTTAATTTTATTCATTTATATTTATATTTATATTTCTTTATTTTTTAAAAAAAAAATTATTTTATATAAAAAATCTGACTTTATTAATAATTCTATTTTCTTTTTATTAAATTACTAATCCAAGAAAATTTTGACTGGGTGTTCATACCTTGAGCTTAGGCTACCAAGCCTGAGCTCAATATACAGTTGGGGTCCAAGAAAAATGAGCTCGAGCGTTGTAGCCCGAGCCCAACACCCAAATAATCTGGGCTCGGGTGTGGTAGCCTGAGCCCACCCATAGATTCGAGTTTCTGCACCCGAGCCCAACGTGCTTGGGTCCATGAAGTACGTTTGGACCCATTTTTTATCTTTAATGAGCTCGAACACCTTGTTCAAGCCCGACACTCACCAAATATTTTTTTGGGATCCCATACGGGTCCCTCAATATTTTATATTGATTCAATACGTATTATTTTGAGTATAATACAACTCGAAATATCATAACAATGAAATTACACTTTAGCCCCTCCTCTTCACAAAAAAAGAAGACTCGTGGACTATAAATACACCATTAATCTTTCAAACTAAAGTTTTACAATCTCTTTATTCTTAACATTTTCAACATATATATCTTTATAATATGTCTCTCTAAAATATCATTGCACATTTTTTCTCTACAAAGTTACTAACGTTACCATCGAAGAGTATTCATGTCCATCAAATAGGACTTTTTGCAGGTACCTACTACCTTGACTTACCAGGCACCACCAGCTACTACTCACTTAGACTTTTTATATCAAGCCACCAAATACTTTGGCTTGAGAGAATGAATTAGATTGCTTGAACTAAAAAATTAACTGATTATCCAAGACATTAATCTTATTCCTAGGCATCTTGGATTTTAAAACTCATTAATTAGAAGCCCGCTGAATATATAAATTACCAATTTTTTTCATGTTAATTTCATCTATATTGTATAAGTTAGTCAGGTAATATTAAGTGTCGACAATGTTTAGTTTATGTGGTAGATCATCTAGTGGGTGTGATTAATCACTTTTTATAGCCAAAATTCATTTTCTCTAGGTTTCTCTTAGTGACTTCTCAAGTTTCATAGGCCAATAATGGGAATTATACTTTGTCTTGTACCACTAAAAACAAGTTTTTCCCTTTTGGTTCTAGCTACACTTAGCAGTATGTTCATGTATAATTGAATATTTCATTTATTATGCTGGAATTATAAGAGCAAAGTAGACTAATAACTTTTTCTGAGCTCTTATGGGATAAGATCTTAGGAACTCGAGATCCCATTTTAGATAGCAGTGCACATGAATCCAATCTAACCCTCTGAAGTTCATCATAGTTTTAACTAAATTATTGACATGTGTTACGTTGCGGATCAGGTTAAAAAATTTGAATGTTAAAAAATATTTAGATGTTGCTAATTTTTTTTCTAGTGGGAAAATATTTAAATCATATGAGGGTTGACTTTGCGGGTCCATAATCAACCTCAATGACCCATAAAAACATAATTTCACTAGAATTTTTTTACATGACATCTTTTTTAAAAATATTAAGATAACAACATATTGTATTGACTTGAGTTAACATGTCAAATTCACAACTAGGACTATGAGACTATGATAACTCTATAGAAAGTAAAGCAAAACTAATTATGAAGTTGAGCTCTCAATCAATCCAAAGTTTGAAGGATGAAATTGAAAAAAAAATAATTAAAAAAAGGACCTAAAAAGTGTCAAGTTAATCTATCAAACTCGTGATCCGGGTCATAAGATCGAGATAACCATATAAAAAGTAAATCAAAACAAATTATGAATTCCAATTATCAATCAACCCAATATTGAAGGATGAGATTAAAAAATCAATCAAGAAAACATAAAAAATAATCTGAATCGATCCATCAAACTCATAACCCTAGTCGCGAAACTAAAATAATCTTATAGAAAGAAAATAAAAAATGACATGATTTAACTCGGGTTAAATTGTCAAATCTATAACTCTAGTCATAAGACTAATATAACCCCATAAAAACAAGTTAAAATAAATTATAAAGCTCAATTGTCAATCGATCATGTCGGATCCAATGTGGAACGGTGAAATTTGTCAAAATTTGAATTAAAAAATGACACAAAAAATAAATCAAGTCAACCTGAGTTAACCTGTTAAACATTATTCTTAAGTCATGATGATGAGATAACCTAATAAAAAAAACTAAAATAAATGATGAAGTCTAATTCCTAATCAAACATAATATTAAATGATGTAATTGGAAAAAAAATCAATTAAAAAAAACTGAGTTAACCGGGTTAACCTGCCAAACCCGTGATGAAGGTCATGAGACGGGGACAATCGAATAAAAAATAAATTCGATGTTGAAGGACCTGTGACCAAGGTTTTGAGACCGAGATAACCTCTTGTAATAAAATAAAAAAATGACCTAATTTAACTAGGGTAAAAATATCAAAATATGTGACCTTGGTAATGAGATTAAGATATCCTTATAAAAAGTAAATCAAAATAGATCATGAAGCTTGATTCTCAATCGATCTAATGTTAAATGATGAAATTAAAAAAAAAAGACAAAAAAATGACCCAAGTTAACTCTGGTTAACCCATTAAGCATTATTCCCAACTTATGAGACCGAGATAACCTAATAGAAAGCAAACAAAACAAATCATAAAGCGTAATTCTCAATCAATCCAATATTAAAGGATGAAATTGAGAAAAAAAAGTTATTCAAGAAAAAAACCGCAAGTCAGCTTGTCTAACCCACGATCTATGTCATGAAAGTGAGATAATCCAATAAAATTTTTTTAATATTAAACAATAATTTTTTTAAAAAAACATTGATTAAAAAAAACAAAGAAAAAAAAAATAATCCAATGAATGGAACTTTGTAAGGAGAGGTATACTAAAACCCCCTCATCTTTTAGATTTTTTTTTTTTTTGTCAATAATGATACAAGAAACAATAAGAGAAGAAATTTTTTTTCCAATCATTTAGGCCATGATTTTTCAGCCAAAGATATACCAAAACCAGGTGTTTCTTAGTTTGACTAATGCTACTTAACAAACTTTTTTATGTATTTTTTTTAGGTTCCCATATGCTGCCCATACAAGCTTTTTATACACACAGTTCTTCCATGCACACAACTTTCTCAATGCCAAACTAATATGACACCAATTTTTTCACCAATGATACAATTTTTTTTCCATGAAGAAATTTCAAGGTTGGGTGTATAAATACACAAGTCACAGGCATGAAGCTAGCCAAGAGCCACGAAAGTTAAGCAAAACCATTGACTAGCCAAGCCAGACCATATAATTTTTAGGCTAAATATGTGCTTCTAGACACTAGCATTGCATCGTATATTTATTTTTTCTCTACATATACATATTGACTTAAACGTCAAACAAAATCCATGTTTTTTGAAGGGATTTATTTTTTCAGAATCGGTCAAATCATCAACTCAGCCACGGAAATTTTAATTTCTGTATATAGTTTTTTTACGAACTTCATTAATTTCCTTTAGCAATCAGTATATACTTGGATAATTATTGATCACTTCATCTTTGTACAAATCTCCTTATGATACTTTTCTATCATTTTTAATATCAATCTCCTACTTTTAACAAACCTGGCTCTTACTTGGTCATTGAAAAAATTTAAAAGGATTATGAAGCAACAAAGTTGTTGTATATATGATGCAATGCTAGTGAGAGCCTTAACCAAGATAAAAAACAATAAAACCATCTAGGTGGTGACCTAGTGATAAGAGCTTGAGATCAAGAGGTTTGCTCCCTCTATGGTCTCAGGTTCGAGCCCCGTGGTTACTCATATGATAACCACTGGAGGCTTACATGGTCGTTAATTTTAGGGCTCGTGGGATTAGTCGAGGTGCGCGCAAGCTGGCCCGGACACCCACGTTAAACTAAAAAAAAAATAAAAAAGAATAAATAATAATGAAATATCCATTTTTTTTGTCATAATTATTAACAATAAAAGATACAACAAATCAATGCCCAGACCTTTAGATCAATCCTAAACTTAACTTGATTGATTAGAAATCTGGCCGAAGCTAAGTTTAAAAAATCTAAATAAGAGTTGATCTGGTTAAATTTAGATAATTAAGTGATTTAACTTGCAAATGAATCATAAAATTTATTTGATTTTTTTAAAATGATATAATTTTAATTTTTTAAAATCTTAAAATTATATTATTTTTTATTTATTTGAATTAACTTGAATTAACCTATTATTTTATAATAGGTCTAGGGTACGGTGCCAGGTTTGATAACTTTTGTTTAAACAAGTTGCGGGCTCAAATATTTGGGTCAAGTAAATAGGCCTATCTAGTGCCTTATGTTGGTCATGAATGGGCCGAACTTTCATTGAAAAAATGGAAAAGATAGTAATAAAAAAAAGAAAGGCTACTTCTTTCTAGACCAACTAAATCAAATTTCCATTTAGGTTTCTTTCACGGATTTGATTTCATTCTCGCCGAATCAGAGAAGACCTTAAAAAAAAAAAAAAAAACTAAAAACCCAATAGAGATCGTAACTTTTCCTTTCATTTCCCCCAATTTTCGATTGAATTTTCTCCATTTCCCTCTCTACAGGTACTTGCTAGCCTATTTTATTTTAAGATTTACAGCTATAGTTTCATTAAATGGAACTCATTTCTTGATTTAGTTTTTTTTTTTAATGCAATTTAGTTGATGTATTGGTTAATTGAGATTTTGGAGCTGCTGGGTTTTTTGTTTTGTATGATGTGCTTGGTTTGTTGGGTTTTTGATGATGGTAAAGATGCAGACTTTTGAAGATTTCAGCTTTAGAGCAGTAAATAGAATTACGGGTTTTCCTTTTTGCTTCCTTTTACTGATTGTTTAAGCAGTGAAAAGGATTTTTTGGGTTCTTAATAAAGCTAAAGATGCCGAAGTTGAAGTTCCTCAAATTCTGTTTTATTGAAAGTTTATAGGGCTCTGAGTTTATTGAGATTTGTTATAGCAGCATCAAAATGGAGCTCGGGGTTTCATGGGCTTTTCTTTTTATGTCTTGTTATTGATTGTGTTTGGCTGATTTTGTTAAATGTATTGATTTAGTAGATAAAAAAAGGTTTTTTTGGGTTCCCAATGAAGTTAAATTTACTAGCTTTGAAATTTATAAAAGAGTTTTAGAGCTTAACAATTTCTCGGGGTTTCTCTCTGATGTATTTTTATTGATTGTTTACGATTAATGTTGTTAAAAATATGTTTTAATTTTGATTTCGGGTTTGTTGCCTTATCAATGAAGCTAAAGAAATGAAGCTAAAGATACAGACTTTGAAGTTTTCATTTTGGTACACATTAATAACCAGCCTAAACAGGATTTTGTAGCTTCTTGGTTTTTGTGTTCTATTTCTTGTTATTGATTTTTAATGTTCCATTTTGTTAACTTCATGATGTTTTTTATTTTGTTGCAGGAATACGATTTGAGAAACTTTGATTATATGATAATTCATTGATAATTATATGTTGTTGTTTCAATTGTACTAAACACAGGAGTGCTTGCATTTGTTTAGTACATTATGGAGGTACAGACAAATGGGAAACCGATAGATTCACTCTTTGAGAAGGTCCTTTGTATGAACATTCTATCATCGGATTACTTCAAGGAGCTTTACCGATTAAAGACGTACCATGAAGTGATTGATGAAATATACAATCAAGTTGACAATGTTGAGCCATGGATGACTGGTAACTGTCGTGGCCCATCTACGTCCTTTTGCCTTCTGTACAAGTTCTTCACCATGAAGCTCACTGTAAAACAAATGCATGGTCTGCTAAAGCACAAGGATTCTCCTTATATCAGAGCGGTAATTGTGCCATACCCTTGCTAAAGCTTTACCAATTATTTTTTTGTTGTTATTGGCTTGATTTGGTTGCTACTTCCTGATGTGTGGATATTTATTCAAAATTTCAAATACTTCAGTGGTTGATCGCTCTTGAATTTGAGAAACATTCCCTTGCTAAACAACTTTATATTCTCTTATGTGACTGTATTTACAAGGTCGTAATTTGTGGAAGCATTTGTTAATCTAAAAGTGTTTTGGTGTGTAAACATGCATAATTGGGTCTTGAGTTTTAAGGTCACAGGTTGACTTTTGCGGGCCTTAGCTTTAGATCATGTCTTATCAACTTCTTAAGGTCTTGTCTTTACTTTATCTTTTCTTGTTTTCTCAAATATTAGCTAAGCTTGGAAACATGATGACTGACTTTTATCAAATTTGGAAACTTTTGGTTAGAGTCTATGATTTTGTTACATCTCAGGAAGTATTTTACCATTTTACATGATTTAAACTGCACAAAGGAAACTAAATTTTTTTATGCAACTTGATTCAAGCTGTTCTATCAACTGCAAATTTATGAATGGATATTTTTATATGAATTAAGCTCCACTTATAAGGACTTTTTATCAACTTTGCTGGAGTGTGAACTGCTGAGAAATTACGAGCCTGTTTTTAATTACAAGGTAATAGGCAAAACATTGCCACGTCTGAATTTTAACAACATTTGAAAATCTCTATTTTGATTTACATATCGCACATGATAATGTCCTTGTTTTTCATAGCAGATCTCTGCAAACCAAGGTTGAGGTGTTCTTGTTTCTTTGAGTTGCTCTGACTTTCTCACTCCTACATAAACTGCCCTTGCTTTGCTGAGCAGGTTTCGCAAAATTAAGGTTTGGGGTGTCTTATTTTTTGATTCTCACTCCTAGGCTTTTTAATCCTGAATCGATGCTGTCAGCACTTTTTTAATCATGAATCAATACTGCTCGTTATCTTTTAACCCAATTTCTCTTGCTACTACTTTGAATGGTATTGTTACTATTTGCTAATTATGGGAAAACCAGAACTGGCATTCTGTTGCCCACTTTTATTGACCAGGTGCTGTTATTGTTACCATTTTTGTTCGTTGAAACCATGGATAGAGATTCCTTATTCCACTGCCATCAAAGCTTGGTTCACATTAATCCGCATGTTTACAGTTTTTCTTCTCTTTCTCTGCTTGATTTGCGGAATGTACTGCTTAGCATAGGGACTGCTTTATCTTAGCTTTGTGTTTGAAATGAGGGATTGATATCTCCAAATTTGATTGCAGGTTGGGTTCCTTTACCTGAGATATGCTGGTGACCCAAAGACACTGTGGAATTGGTTTGAACCATATATCAAAGATGATGAGGTACTTCTCTTATCCTTGCTTGAACTACAGTTTACGTTTCTCTTACCAACCCATGTATAATAACTGGCAACTTGATGCCTTCTGATTCTTGAAAGCCTAAGTTGCAACTCAATCTGCTTTTTGAAACATTTTTAGTTTGTGAAAAATGAATGCCCAATAACCATGTTTAAGCTTTCTTCCACATCTTTATTTTGCAACTGGTACTGATCTTAGCAGTTGCTTAGTTACAAGTAGTGTATACATGCCAGTTGTTTAAGGTCTTTGGTGGTGGGTGGGGGAGGGGAATTCAACTTCAACACAAACTTATCAGAAGTGTTGATATAGTCTAATCTCCTTTAGAATTGTATTGTTTTAGTTGAAATGATGATTGCAATCGCTATGCTCTGTATTCTTTGAATTAGAGATCCAGTGAGTGGTCTTTGTTCAGGGGAACTGTCTAAGAGCACAAGTATGTTACATACATAGAGATGGACAAACACTTGGATAGCTCTTCTGCAACCCAGTTTAGCCAATGTATAAAAACGTGGTTGAACAGAATGCTGTTCATTTCACCAATTGCTTTTCAGATACATAAATTCAGGAGTTGATGTATGATGATTTTTTAGTTGATGGTGAAAACTTCTTGATGAAACTGGTAAAGCGGCTGGAACATTTTCTAGTTCTAATTGCTTGATAAATGTAGGCATTGAGGGGGGATACCAATTGCACAAATAACTGAAATAGTTGAGGAAATAGGAAATCCTACTTAATAACTAAAATACTGCTCCATATACCAATGTAACACCTGGCCCCAAAAAAAATATTCTGGACTTCTCCTTCAAATTATGTATTTATTTTTTTGGTTTCACATTATGTTCCTAATTAAAGTGTATCAGGATTCCAGCTAGATAGCTACCAAAGATTGTTTAATGCATGGGTTTCCTGAGACAACTTGATTGCTTAAGAGGCTGACCTCTTTGTCAAATTGGTCATGTTTCTTGCCTGTCCTTTAGCTACTGACATGTATCAGTGCAAAAGAGCAGTTCGTAATTTATTTTGGCCCCTGTCCTTGTTGAGTAGCTTGCTGAAAGGAGCTCGCTCCCAACATCAAATGACCTTGGGAGATTTTTTTTGTTTGCATTTGGATTGGTGGGACTGAAATGCTTCCTTTTCTAATATGTGAATATTCCAGTAGATCCTGCTTTCCAAAATTTGATATTTATATACAAGTACCAATCTTTGACAGTTACCTAGTAGTTTTCTAGCTAATGCCATCTTTCCTTTCACTGCTACTGTTAACTAAATGCTCCTTCATGCGAGATGTTAATCCTTCATGATTTTTTTTTGACATGATATGCATGTCCTTTTCCATCAGTAGCTTAAGTTTCTCTGTGTAGTGATGTATTAGAGTTATGATATTATATTTCAGGAATTTTCTCCTGGATCTAGTGGAAGGAAGACAACAATAGGCATATATGTGCGTGATTTACTTCTCGGACAGGTCAGGTTGAAACAATATCTAATGCTTTGTATTGTAGTATTTTCATATTCTGTTACTCTTCCTGGTAGGCAAAAAGAGATTGATACCATATGTTTTTCTCTTGCAGTACTACTTTGATACCCTTTTCCCCCGTATTCCTGTTCCTGTCTTGCGGCAGATCACAGCCAATCTTGAGATGATGAAGCTACCCACAAAAATTTCTGGTTCAACAGGGGATGGCAACCGTCATGGATCTGATGATACTGCACGTCGACCACCATCTGTGAAGGCTGCACTTTCAGTCTCTTTTGGTCAGCGTGCTCCTCATCGTGCATCAACTAGGGACTCATCTCCTGTTCGTCGCACGCTACCTCCACCCTCCTATGACAGAACCAGTGATGATCCACGAAGTCATCGCAGCCAGAGTCGTGAATATTCTGATAAAGAATATTCAGACCGGGATCGGGATCAGGATAGGGGTAGAGAAAGGGACCGTGATAGGGATAGAGAGAGGGACAGGGTTCGGGATAGAGATCATGATAGAGAAAGAGATCGGGACCGTGGCAGGGACAGTGACAGGAAACAGGAACGTGAGAGGGTTAGAGACCGAAGGTCTGATTACGATAGGAGTTCCAGGTACACTGACAGGGAAAGCAGAAGGGATTATGAACGGAGCAGCCGTGATGGAAGTAGGCGTCATAGAGAAAGTAATTATAGAACCCGGAGTCGGAGCAGGAGCAGAAGTAGAAGCCAAAGCTTGCAAGCTGGCACATCACCATTTGATCAGCATCCAACTCCTCAAAGGGATGGAAGCAAGGATAGGACATCTGCATCTAGCAATCTGGCTAAGCTCAAAGATCTTTATGGTGATCTTGGTGATCAGAAAGGGGATGCTGGCCTGGAAAGGGGTCCTCGGAGGGACAATGATGGTGAAGAAGTTTTTAGACTGGGTGGTTCTACTTGGAGGTAGGTAGTTCAATGAAAGCTGTCACTGTCTGATGTATCAGTAAGGTCTTCAGCCATGCCAAATCACTGTTTGAGTCAAGAAAATGGTCACCATTATAAACCTTTCCTCATCTCTATCTAGTCATAGTTCATGGAAGCACGTGTAGTGCATGTGCTTGAGCTGTAGGGGTGCATGTACATGAGCCCCCCTTCCCTATGTTCCATGCGTACAATTGTTTTAGAAAATTTCATATCATGTCTAATTAACTTATCGCATTAAATACGCAAGAGAACTTTCTTTGTCATATCTCGAATCTGTTTTTCTTTTGCTAGTGGTTTCTACGATGTGGGTTGTGATATTCATGTCGATCAGGCACGATTTCTCCTTGCAGATACCACTCCTTGTATCATTGGAAGGGACTTCGTCTTTATGCTAGAGGTTATATGACTAGCAGTTTGGATCCCGTTGCGACCATGGAAATTTTAGATGAAACTGTAAAAAGTAGACCCAGATTCTCCAGGCTCTAATTGTTTTGTTTTGTTTTTCTGAGAATGAATATACAGTTTGGTGTAATTCAATAAAAAAACAGCAGACAGCCCTTCATTTAATTTCAAGATTTGAAAGAAAAAAAATGAAAAACATTAAGAAAAGATAAATGAAAAATATGATTTGGATAAAAAAAATATACTTTCCATGTTTTATATATTTTCTAATCTAGTTTCAGCAATTTTTACTATTGTAATGTATAAAAAAGCTGAAGTTGAAGGCAAAAACCGGCTAAATTGATGTTTATGCCCTTTTTATAAAGTCCACTTGCCTTTGAGGCAGGGATAATTTTATTTTTTCAAATGAAGTATTGGATATTAAAGGATTTTTCTGGTATAATTGTATTTTTCATTTTTGTTTGCATAATTAAATAACTTAATTACTTCCATATAAAAAATAAAACTGGTGGGAAGGGGTGTAGAGGTCTTTTCATTTATTTTTATATAGTAAATTGGTAGATATGTCCTTGAGGTAAAAAACAATTATACCATAGGATCATGGGTCTTTAAATCTTTTTACCAAGGTTTTTTTTTGTAATTATTACAGGGTTAAGGGTATTATTATCTTTTTATATTTATTAAATGTTATCTAAAGTTAAAAAGTTGTTAGTACGTGTCATGCACTCATCATTGCCTAGGAGACGCTCATATATTTTGGACGACGTTTGTGGTGTCTCTTGATAATAGAGCCCGCGGTAAAGCATGAATCAATGCAATTAGACACGCAGCGGGCATCAGCTTTAAAGAAAAGAAAGATAGAGGCATTACGAAGACAATTACCTGATAACACCTCTCTACCAAGGAGCCTGACAGCCTATGGTCACACATGAATAAATAGGAAGAGGAGCTACTTCAGGGCTCTCGGACTCATTCAATAAGGGTTACATCCTACTAATAGTAATGATAATAATAATAATATTAATATTAATAACTATATATGATTTATTGACGATTGAGTTTTTTCTATTTTTCTAATGCTTTAAGTTATGAATTTGAAAAGTTGATGTAGGGCTCTCGAGCAAGGTCTTTTTTTGTCTATTTTTATCCAATTATGCATGTCTAAAGATATTTTTCTGGTTTATCATGATATTTTTATTTATTTAGTATATTTATTATTATTGCTGATTTTTTATCCACTGATTAAAATAAAATGATCTTATTAAATCTAATCAGGGCTATAACTTATTTATTTATTTTATTTTTTAAAAATATATTTGCAATACCTAGAGATTGTTCTTAAAAAATAAAAAAAAAGACACCCGTGGCGTAGTATAGATTTCAGTCTAATACAAAAACTTACAGCGAAAGAATATAATATTTTCTGCCAAATTCTCCTTCTTCTCTCTCTCCTTTTCTTTTTATTCCTTAGCTCTTATACAGAATCAGAGCATTAAGTTAAGAACATTCGTAACTTCACGATATGTTCTCTCTTGCCTTTTTAGCAATCAAGAACAACAACCTATTTCTTCCCTTCCAAATGGCCAGCAAACTACAACAACATCCTCCTTACTGTCACTTTATAATGCTCATTATTATATCTTCATATCAGACTTGTAAATGCATCAGAAAGATGTTAAATCCAAAACACAAACTCGTAGCAAAATCTTCTTCTGTTTCGTTTCTTCTTTTCATTCTCTTGATCTTATAAATCTTAAAAGTTCATTCCTTACATCCACATCGTACTTGTCTACTCAGGGGAATAAATTCTCCATGTAAGGCTCATATAACTCGATAGCAGGGGTTTTATCCCTCTGTCTTCACTATTTTATCTCCCTCTCTGGGAATGAAAAACTGTTGGGCCTAATCAATAAATAATGTTTCTGTTAACATGGGCCCAGACCTAAGATTTGAATTGGGCTTTTCTCTCTTCCTCAAAATGCTATTAACTACCCTAAATTACAATAAGAAGTAACTTCTAGCCGTTTCTCAACGACCTTGCCCTATACATTCCTTCTCGTACCTTCCCTTCGTTTAGATTCTACAGAAGTTTGGTTCTTTGCTGCTTTCTTCTTCAGCTTTATCTTGTGTTTCACTGCAAACAAGAGAGAGAGAGAGAGAGTTGCTTAAGTTAATAATAACAGAGAAAAAATGGAAGGCAGAGATAACAAGGAGCAAATAGTGGACGTGAGATCAGTTGTTGAAGCTATCTCTACAGCAGATAATAATGACATTAATGTCCCTCTTTATGAAGTTGAAAGTCTCTGTATGCGTTGTCGTGAAAATGTATTTCCACTCTCTTTCTTCCTCAAGTTTCTTTGTTTTCTTTGTGTCTCTTTCATGTTGGTGTTTTAGAAAAATGTTTGGATTTTGATTGATTTTAGGTGAATTGTGAGATACCCGTTAACTAGAATTTGATAAAGAAAAATGGGTTTTGGTTATTTTGGTTTGTTATTTGTTAAAGTTTCATGCTTGCCTTTGTTTTTGACACTAGCTAATGTTGTGTGTTTGTTGCTAACAGGGAACCACAAGGTTTTTGTTGACATTAATTCCACATTTTAGAAAGGTATTGTAGTCCTTGTGATTTGCTACCTATAAGGATCAATTCTGGTTTTTGTTTGTGAGGGTTTTGCTTTAGAAGTTCTAGTTTTGGTTGTGTTAATTATTAATGAGCCTAACTTAATTTTGTGCTTGCAGATATTGTTATCTGCCTTTGAATGCCCACATTGTGGTGAGAGGTAGGTGGGCTGGGGGGAATTTTATTTTATTTTATTTTTTGTTGCTGAGGATATACCATTTTAGTTTAAATTTCTAATTTTTTTTATTCCTTTATTTGTTATTAGGAACAATGAAGTTCAGTTTGCCGGTGAAATTCAGCCGCGCGGGTGTTGTTATTCTTTAGATATCCCATCAGGCGATCAAAAGGTTGTTTTCTTTTGTCTTTCAAGAACAACAAAACCAAAAAAAGGTTATGTTTTGGTATAATGTGTAGAAGTTCTAGCTGTACGAGTTTGTCATCATATCAAATTTGAAGAAGATGCACTTTGATAACCGAACAAAATTGTGTGTTTGACAATGCAGATTCTTAATCGACAAGTTGTAAAATCTGAGTCTGCCACGATAAAGGTACCTTTTACTTGATCCTACTTGTTATATTAGGTTTACATTATTTTTTTTACTTACAATTCCTAGCTTTCTGATATTCTATTGAGCTTATAACTGTATTAAAAGCCAGATTGGTTAACTTCTTTAGCAATTCAATGAATGTATCTTTCTGATTTTGATCTTGGTCTTGGTTTTTTTTCCTTCTCTTGGATACTAGTTCTGTTTCTTTAGTCTGGACAAAATTTTTCATTAGAATTAATGATTATAGTTTGGTTGAGGCCTTAAGTCATAGTGAAGATAAACTGGTATCAACAAGCTTTCTGCAAAATTTATGCCATCCTTTCTTATATTGTGAACAATGCATCATTTTATCCTAAAACAAACTTCCTACTTTAGGAAATGAAAATAGAATTATGAGAATCTTTCAATAGTAGAATGCTTTCCATCATCCTTCTGCTTTTTTTTCAAGAAAATAATTTAACTGGTGGATGATGCATTGACATCATTTCCTTTCATTCTTTTATCTATCAATTGCAGATTCCTGAATTGGATTTTGAGATTCCTCCAGAGGCACAACGTGGCAGTTTGTCAACGGTATGCTTCAGACCCTAGTTTTCTTTCAGTTTTACTAGTTTTCAGTTTCCATCATCCTTCATTTTGTTGATGGCTTCAGTCTGTTGATATCCGTCTTTCCCCTGGCCTGGTGCTCTGATTTTGTGGAAACTGAAAACTGTTTCTGTGCATGATTAAATTTGGTGACATCTCTCTGACATTTCTTTTTGTTAAAGGGGAGTGAAAAACAATACCATCAGAAATAAATGTGATGGATTGCTAGAGTGAACAGTTTAGAGAAACAGAATGATGACTTTTTAACCTTTTTTTTGTCATCTTAAACTTGATGGCTGGTTGGTTCTATTTTTATTTATTTTATTGTTTTGGGAAGTCATATCTTGAATGCTACAAGGAGATAGCCATCTGGATAGTGATTGGTACTTGATCTCCCTTTATTTTCCTTAAATTGTATTATGGAGAAAAATAGAAGATGATTTAGTAGTGCTCGCTCCTCTGAAAGATGTTGGCTAGAACTACATTTGAAATCAAACCTTATGCTGCTTATATTTACTTTCACCAGAAAGATAAGTTCAGTTAGATATTGCAATGAGAGATTTGTCTCTGCATGCCTTTGACAAGATTGTTACTGCTTTCAACTTCAACATAAAACTTCCTTTTACATGTTTGTTGTTCTGAATCTTGATCTCTGACCATGATACCAATTTCAGAAAGGACCATGGCAGTGAAAAATTGTGTGGTGTGAAAGTTTAATGCCATTGGATGGGTGAATTTCTGAATAGTGTTTGCTGTGTTCCTCTGAATTGCTTCTGGTGCATCATGTCAACTTAGACAACTCATTCACCCCGGATATCATGCTTTTACTTTGACCATGCTTTTTGCTGCATAAGTTACTTGAAGATAATGTTTCTGTTATTTCCTGTATGTTCCTAGAGTATTTTATATCTTCCTTTGAATATTTAAACCATCTCTTGTTTGGCATAATTCTTTTAGATTGAAGGGATTTTGGTACGGGCTACTGATGAATTGCAGGCACTCCAAGAAGAACGCAAGGTGAATGATAACTTTGATATCACTGTTGTTTGATGATGTTTAATCTGCTATTTTCTATTTCCTCAATGTTATTTCTTTGGTTACCAGAAAGTGGATCCAAAGACTGCTGAAGCAATAGACCAGTTCTTGTTGAAATTGAGAGCTTGTGCAGCTGGGGATTCATCATTCAAATTCATCCTGGATGATCCTGCTGGAAACAGCTTCATTGAGAACCTGTAAGAGGCTGTCTTAAACTTGAGCATTTGTTCTCTCCTTTGGTACAGGAACTGTACATATTTTTATTCTTTGTTCCCTGCTGAGCAATGTAACCCCCCCCCCCCCCACTAAAGTTTTGACAATCTAGAGGTTGATATTTTATTGTGATTTCTCACGGATGATTAAAATCATTTTGCTTTGGCTGACATGGGCTGGGATCTTGTTTTTCTATCATGTATTATGGCATATTGAACAAACCTTTGGGTGATTCTATTACATTTAAATTAGAATATAACAATATTTGATAAACAGGTTTGCTCCATCCCCCGATCCATCATTGAATATAAAGTTTTATGAGCGAACACCAGAGCAGCAAGTAGCACTGGGCTATCAAGTTGGCCAATCACAAATGGGAGTACCTGGTGATGGACCATCATCAGAAGTGACCAGCAATGTTTCTGATCAGATGCGAAGAGAACCTCATGGATCAGTTGGAGCTGCAGCTGGTCATCGGGCCATTGCTCAAAGTAATAGTGCAGAAATTGCTGAAGCCATATTTCGGTACTCTGCACCGGAAGAGGTAAATGTGATTGTCAATTGCAATCATTAAATATCTTATACGACGAAGGAAATTGTCTCTTATATATCATATTCTTTGACACATCCTTCCTTCTGTCAGGTGATGACTTTCCCATCAACCTGTGGATCTTGTGCCAGCAGTTGTGAGACTCGAATGTTTGTCACCAGTATCCTTGACCGTTGTTCCATTTCTTGTTGTTGATGATTTAGTTCCTTTTATCAATCAACTTGTCTTCTTTGCTGGAAATTTCGTAAGTTTCTAGTTTGAGTTCAGAATATTATAAGACTGTTTAATGGGCCTGCCAAACGTTTATTGGAAATTTGTTTATGGAGAAGCATGAAAAGAATAATTTAAAGGCCAAGTAGTTTGGCACTGAGGTAACTTAAAGTTAAGGCGTTGTAGTTCAGCTGGTGGGGAAGGGCAAGGTAATCTGATCTCATTATCTAAACCTGGCGCTTGAATTCATTATGATATCCATCCTTTTTTCAGGCATTGTCCACCATTTAGTATGTAGGGGTGCTGCTACAATATTATTTTCTGGGAAGACACTTATCAGTAGCTAATTGTTTCTTGCTTGAAACGTTCACTTTTTGCTATTTGCTGATAGATTTACACTTGTTGAGCTTATTGACAAGAGTTGTCTAAGAGAGCATTGGATGATTATGGTGGACTGTGTTTCCCAACTGTATTTCATGAATTTTCTGTGTGAGAATAGCAGTCTTGAGGTTAATACCTGGTTTATGATTCAAGATAACTGTCTCAAGGAATTGTTTCATTGGTACCTTCTGCAACTTCCCCCGTCACTGACTTATTTTTCCTTCAACATTCTCAATTGCTAAAATAAACTGTAAAGGATTGCAGTTTTGTGAAATTTGATCATATTAGTTGCTGTGTAGAACTCATCTAACAAAATTCAGTTGAATGCTTCCTTTATAAGGATGAACTCGTTGAAAGCATTATGATATGAATTTTGATCCTTAAATGTTAGAGCATATTGCTGGTATAGTGGATGAAGATTGTGGGTCTTAACTTCAAGCAGATATTCCATACTTCCAAGAAGTAATTGTCATGGCATCTACTTGTGATTCCTGTGGTTACCGAAATTCTGAGGTTTGTGCTTTTGTGGTATCATGTTCTTACTTTCTACTCTCTTTTCCATGGAATGATTTTAATAATTATTTACCATGCAGTTGAAGCCTGGCGGTCGAATTCCTGAAAAAGGAAAGACAATCACTTTGTGTGTGAAGAATGCAAATGACCTAAGCCGTGATGTGATAAAGGTTTGCTCTTGTCTTTTATATAATCTTTTTTTTTGTGATACAATAAATTCCCTATTATGCTGGTTTTCTAGTCACAGAATCCCCTTTCAATTTTCCAAGTTTCCCTTGCCAACTCCACTATTTTGGATTGAGGCTTGGCTGAGTTGAGCTGCTATTGCGGAGTAAATTTTAATTCCAATTGTTTATACCTCTCCACTGAAAGGAGCATCTTGAAAGACAAGGAGGAAGTGATTCTAGGAGACAAGAAGTTCTTGACCTGTGCCCACAATTTTGGGGTGCTAACAATTGGGACCATTTGGGCAAATAGATGATAATCCTGTTATCAATTTTGTGTTGCCTGCTGTTCCATTAGCTTTGTTCTTATGGGCAATAGAGACCTGAAGAGGACATCATGAAACCAATCTAGAGTTAGGGGAGGGTTTTTCATCAAATCTCCTAGTCTGCGTATGGCATGCACGGCACAAAACATGTTCATGTAAAGGAATGAAACAAACATTTCGCTGTATAGTGTGATCAAAACAAACATTTTTCTGTGCAGTTGATCATTTTTTCTTTGTGTAGTTTCATTTCTAATTTTGCTTTCTTTTTGTGTTTTGCTGCGTGGCTCTGCATATACTGACTGTCCATTGCTGGAAGAGTGTGCTGACTGTCCATTGTTGGAAGAGTGGATGTTACTACTGGTGTCGTCTAAATGGAATCGGATTAATATTTTTATTGTTTGACTTAGAATATTGAGGATACTGCAAGTGTGAAATATACTTAAATACACATTTAAATCAGTTACATGTATTGTCTGCTGGTGATGGAGAAAGTGTAGTCACTGTTTCTTTCTGCCTTTACCCATGCTCAATACTTAGTGTTCTGCAAGATGTTACAAACCACTCTCTAACAGTATTTTGGTTTTATCAGTCAGATACTGCAGGTGTGAAAGTCCCAGAGCTTGACTTGGAGCTGGCTAGTGGGACTTTGGGTGGCATTGTTACAACTGTTGAAGGTCTGGTCACAAAAATTAGTGAAAGTGAGTATTATTATTACATCTCGCACCTGTTTCAGTCATCCTATCATTTTATAAATGCTCTTGTATTTGTTTTTAATTTCTGTAGTAACTTTTTTTCCCCAAATATATTGCATCTGACCCAATATGTGTCACTGCTACCTTGGAATAGACCAAGTACCAGCCCAATCCCTTCCTGGGACATGAATAATGATCCTGTTGTGTTCACATCTTATTGTAATTTTTTTGTTGGTCAGACAACAGACCACAATAACCAGTTTGCAATTATCTTTTCAAATTCTATACTATGAATATCATTTTTGTTCTTACAACATTTGCATCTTATATTATTGCTTGGCATCTCCAGTTAACTAAATGCTGGTTATCACTTTTAGGAAATTTTTACTTTTTTTTTTCAACTGTGCAAATTACTTCAGCTGTGCCCTTAATTCCAGAAAAAGGTTTGAAAGTACTGAAACCCTAAGCTTCTTTTTGTGTGAGTCATGCCTTTCCTTCATTTCCTTGAAGCGTCTTTCCCCTTATTTGTGCTCTATCTTTCTTACAACTTTTGTCAACTTCAATTGTTTCCTTGTCCACAATAGTAATCTTTTCAACTAAAGAGTGACGTTTACTTAGAAATGGTGAATATTCCTTTCTGTAGAACTGAATGATGTTGAGCCAAAGGTAGTAATTTACCTTCTGTCATGATTTTCTTCTGAATATCCACTCTAGATCTTGTTACCACTTAAGTGTGATTTCCTTCTGGACACTGAACACTGACTAAATTAGATCCCAGTTTCATGTTGATTTCCGTTCTTCTAGCCATTTTCCTTAGAACACAGTAAACCCCACCCAAGATTTTCCAAGCTTGCAAGCTGTAACTCTCTTTTTTGGACTGTGCATCTTTTTGGAACTCTTATAAGAACTCATGTATATGTGTTAAAATATAATCCTTGGGAGTTCTGTTATTATATGAAAATATTTTCAGGCATTGGTTGGGTGTGGTTTTTCTGTTTTTGTCCTGCTTTATTTATCACATCTTCATTGCAGTATAAGTTTAATTAGTGTCAACTTTTTCTGAAAAGAAAATGACATGTACTATACGATTTACTATATGGACTTCCATTTTCCAGCTTAAGTTAAGGAAATCATAATATGTATGCTTTACATGTGCAGGTATTGAGAGAATTCATGGATTTACTTTTGGAGATAGCCTTGATGGATCCAAAAAAAGCAAGTGGCAGGACTTTAAATTAAGGTTAAACAAGGTAAAATGTGGTGTATGGTTATCAAAATTGCAATCCAAGTGTAAATTGTACAATCAGTCCAACATGTTTTGGATGATCCTCATTTATTCGAAAATTGCAAATTTCTAGGATCTTGGTTTGGATCATGGCACTGTGATCTCATAGTCCTGCAATTTCATTTTAATCAAGACTATGCATTGGTAATTACTTGGTATATTTTAAGTTTTGACCTTCACCGGTATTAAATTTTTTTTTTATATATATGTTTCAGCTTCTAAATGTGGAAGAACCTTGGACTTTGATTCTTGATGATGCATTGGCAAATTCTTTTATAGCCCCAGCTACTGACAATATCAAAGATGACCATCAGTTATCATGTGAGTTCTTTTCCTTACTGTCTTGGCAGGTTCAATGTCTTATACAAAATTTTGATGATAGGTCTATATGGATGCTTGCTTGCTTCAGAAATACATGTATAGATTCCTAGAAATACGTTTGTAGTTTGAAATGAAAACATTACACGACAAACAATTGAAGAGAGCATTGAAGGAATGTGTTTGAACTAGTATAGTACTCTGGGAACTAACAATTCATTGCATTTTTTATTTTTTAAAAAAACCTTAGCTTTGAAAGGAATGTAATTTGCTTACGAGGAGCTTATTATGTTTCAAAAGTCATGCTATGGATTTATTATTCAGATGTAAAACTCAGTGAATTTAGTACTTCAAAGATGGTGCATGTAATTTGTTTCACTCAACAGTTTTATGTCTAAACTGATTGTTCATCAAGTCTTCCCGTGTCAAATCACTGCATTTTCCTCTTGATGACTTCATTGTGTATTTTACTATTTTCAGATGAGGAATACGAGAGGTCCTGGGAACAGAATGAGGAGTTGGGATTGAACGATATTGACACTTCTTCAGCTGATGCTGCCTACGACTCAGCACAGACAACGATAAAAGAGAAAACGAGAGAGTAAATTGTTATGTTCAATCGCCATGCCCCTCTCTCTCTCTCTCTCTCTCATCATGGGGAGTAGGAGGAGAGAGGCGATGCTGAGAAGAGTGTTTTTAGAGTCTAAAGTTGTGCAACAATGTGTTAGGACTGCTTGTGGTGTTTACAATTCACAGTTTTCTGAGGTCGGATACTGTATGATATGAACTGCCTGTCTGGTTCATTTAAATAAAGTGCTGTTTTTTGGGTTAAATATGGTAAAGCAAATGCTTCTATAGAAAATGTACTAGATTTTTGCGGCCTAGCTGTGCATTGGATTAAATATTTTTTTTTAACATGCAAAAAGAAACATCCAGTGTTCATGTTTTTCTAATAGAAAAAAACTTTTAAATTGTACAGGGATTTACCTGATTTACATTTGATAGACTGATTAATTTAAAGATAACTTAAACAATTAGTTTGAATCATGAAATTTCAAGAAAATATCTTTTTAAAAACAAAATATTATTTGAATTAATTTGGATTAACTTATTAAATTCTAAATATAACAAATTAAAATAAATTATAAAATTTAATTTTTAATTATCTTAATGTTAACTTGAGCTTA
>Ga0307518_10000840_pt1 | contig 23014 bp, 26 predicted proteins | sample 25_EM_MG_FD_203889 | JGI IMG/M metagenome (GOLD analysis project Ga0307518, IMG submission 203889) | Populus trichocarpa ectomycorrhiza microbial communities from riparian zone in the Pacific Northwest, United States - 25_EM | ecosystem: Host-associated > Plants > Roots > Unclassified | place...
TTTAGTGAAACATGACATTTCAGTCTTCTCTTCCTCCAGTATCACCATGGAACACATACATAATTGACATAATTGGAGTAGAAATAGATGAACATCAAGGGTACTCAGAAGTGATCTACCATGAAAGTCCATTTCCCCTCCTTAATGTCAAAACTCTCAAACTCCGTGTCCTTCATTGACTTCAACCGCTTCAGATGCTTCGCGTGTCGTGGGTCCTTCTCATCCTTGATCGGCTCCCGTGTCCCTTTATCCACTGCCCAACACCCAACCAAAATGATCCGCGCACGCACGTTCAGCCCCGAGCCAGGTGCAGGCTTATCTGCATCGTCACCGTCTGGATAGACACTACACTCCTTGTCATCAAACCTCACTAGCTCACCAAGGAGGGCTCCCAGCTTGGGTAACCCTGTGAGATCGACAGGATCGATGAAATGGATCTCGCCATAGTCAATGCGACCAACCACTAAATCCCTAAAAGAAAGTAGCTCTTCGTAGGACGTGTTCTTGAGTGCTGCAAGTTCTGGCTTCACCCAATAATCGCCATGCCGTAGGGCCGGCCGTGCGCCGTTGGGAGTTTCTTTATCCTTCTCCGGTGGTGATGGTTGACACAAGTTGACCGTACTTTGCGTATGAGCGGTGAACCGATTGGGTGTCTTGTGGTTTGAGGATCCCGGTCCGTCATTCTTTTGTGGTGAGCTTGCAGCATTGGAGATCGCCTCCTTCTCCCGCGCTACTTCCTTTTCTCGTGCAGCCTGGCTCAATGCAGGGTTAAACGTTACCCGCCCGGGGCTCCCTCGTGAAGACCCTGATCTACTAAACAGGTCTGCGGGCTCGACTTTTTTATCCAAGATCAATTTCTTTACGCTCTGCCTGTCGCCACTTCCTAGCAGAGAGCCAGGCTTTCCATTTGCTAACGATAGTGAGAGCAGGCCCGCCCCATTCTGTCCCCCAAGCGTCGAAGACGAGGCTGTCGCACTAAATCCGCGCAGCTTCGAGTTGGCGGGCGTGTATCCCAACTGGATTCGTGGTACTGGAGATCGGGTGGGTATGTCGACAAAGAATCCAGGTTTCTTTTTCGGTTGCGAATCGATGGCGACTGCTCGTGGGCCAGGAGGGAGCATAGAAAATATAGGCAAGTCACCCGCGATGGGTTCAGCAATCGACGCCGTGAGTGTGCCTTGTGCGCTCGGTGCGGACGTCGAAGTGGCCAAGGTACTCCCATTTCCGAACAATGAGGTGCCAAAGGAACCAGTAGATGTGGAGGTGCTAATGGCAGGCGCAGCAGGCTTTGGTTGGCCGAATAGTGAGCCACCAAACGTGCTGGTTCCTGTGGATGGTTGGTTCATTGTACTTTGTCCAAGAGGTATGCTGGTTGATTGCGTCCCGGTGGTGGTGCCTGGTTGGCCAAAGCTGGTACCACCGCCGAACAAGCCAGTACCCGTCGTGGGTTTGGCAGCGCCGAACAGGCCACCAGTTTGTGCGGGCTGTTGCGCCTGATTTTGTGTACCGGCAGCGTTGCTAAACAGACCACCTAGTGGCTGGCTCGCTGTATTGCCAACTGGCGTCGTTGCATTCCCGAACAGACTGGTTGTTGGCTGACTTTGTTGACCCTGTTGTGGCTGCTGGGGCTGCTGCTGATTTCCGAACAAACCAAACACAGTCCCTGTTGTCCCCGTGGTTTGGGCTGGTTGTCCAAATATCGATGGTTTTGTAGCAGTGTTGCTTCCTGACGAGTACAAGATGAGCTATTAGCTGTGTCAACAAACTCTACTAGTTCGTGAGACTTACCAAACCCACCAAAGCCGGTGCTACCCTGAGTCTGTTGTGGCTGGGGTTGAAACATACCCGTGGTTACACCAGCGGCGGGTTGGTTTGAAGGTTGGCCGAAGGTATTCGAGGTGCCGGTTGAACCGAACGCACTTCCCGCTGAATTAAACCACCCAGTTAGTAGAAGAACTTGTCACAATAACGGCAAAACTTACTTGTCCCCCCGAACCCCGTGTTGCCAAATCCAGTTGTGGGCTTATTCTGCCCGAATGCTCCACCACCGAAGAGACCACCACTCGTACCCTGCTGTTGATTCTGCTGACCAAACCCACCGAAAGCGGCCGTTGGCTGTTGCGGTTGCTGTTGTTGTGGCTGTCCAAAAGTAGATGTACCACCAAATAGGCTGCTACCCGTACCGGCTGCAGGTTGGTTCTGTTGGCCAAACCCACCAAAGGTAGATGTTCCGGCCTGTTGGGCGGGATTCGTCCCAAATGTACCTGTTGCCCCACCACCAAAAATAGATGAAGTTGCAGGCTGCTGCGTGGTGTTTGTTCCAAACATGCTGGTTGGTTGGGTAGTGGGAGTGCCGAACGATGTTTGGCCAAATGCACCTGCTGTTTTTCGGCCCTGTTGATAGTCCTGCGCTCGAAGCTCCTGCAGCGGGCCATTATCTGAAAGACTCATAACCAAGCACGTTGAAACGCACCTCTAATGACGACCCTCGGTAGGCCGGCAGCGCAGTGATAGTTTGATACTGAAGGATAGCATTTGTAGCGGGGTCTTTCTCGCTGAAAGAGCTAAAGGGGGGGGATGCGGTACCGGTGGTGACTGGCGCCGCTGTGCCATCCTGACTAGGTGCTGCTACAGCATGAATCAGTCTGAATATCAAATATCGAATTCCGAATTGCTTACCAGTCGCCGCGCCGAAACCCGTTGTCGTGGGCTTGTTCTGACCAAAAATACCTCCGCCACCACCGAAAGTACCAGCTGTGTTGGTATTGGGTCCAAACAAACTCGTTCCCGTGGTTGCGGTAGTGTTGGTAGAACCAAAGGTACCTGTACCCCCGCCAAACCCAGAGGTGCCTCCCCCGAATGCACCAAAGCCAGTAGTGGGCTTAGGCGCACCGAAGACAGAAGTTGTTGTCGTTGGTTGAGGCGCGTTCTGTCCGAAGCCGCCTATGATCCGAAGATATCGACTTGCTCAGCAAAAAAGGAGGAAAAAGCAAAGATCCTGAACATACCAAAGGGGGAGGTGGTGGTATTGGTAGTGCCCAGGTTGCCAAACATTGGGTTTGCGGGTTGTTGCTGCTGGGGTTGACCAAAGGCGCTGGTTGAGCCAAAAGCTGTTTCGGACATGATCATTTATAGGGTCGAATGGGAAAGATGTCATTGACTTGTACATACCTCCGCTTCCGAAGGCGCCAGGCTGTCCAAAGGCTGTCCCCTGCTGCTGTTGTTGCTGCTGCTGTGGGTTCTGCTGTGGATTAGCCCACGATGACTGGACTGAGTTCGCCCCAAACATGTTCAGCACAGAATCGCGTCCTCGCCGTTGCGGACGTCCTCAACGCTCGCAATGCTGACCAAGGCGCGGACAATGAACTATTCACACTCCGATAATGCATGGATCAGGAATAACCTTCCCGCGGTATACACCGAAAATTTGCAAGGTGAACAGGGCGAAGGCAGTCATGCGGTCCAAACGAAAACCGACATTCAACACCGTCGAACGCGAGAAATCGTTCAAAAATCCACCAAAGAATGCATCAACGTATCCCGTTCTTAACGAGTTCGTGACACCGCACATAGAATCCTTCAATGCACTGTTCGATGATTCGGGATTACCCAAAGGCGACGGGGATGGCCAAGGGCTACTATCACTCGGACTCAAAGATGTCGGTGAGCGTGTGGTGTTTGACGGAAGCGGGCAGCCAGGGACAGAAAGTGGACAGACGGGATGGGGCAATCGCATGAGTCGTGAGTGATACTAACACCCACCCACCAACATACCCTAGTTCATACGTGTATTATTACCAGTATGGATCGAAGAAGTATCTATTGCACCTCCGAGGGTTCCAGACCGCGATACTTGGAGCATGGAACGAAAAGTCTTCCCGGCCGAGGTATGGATGCGCATGCACAGTAGTTTCACTTCATGACATGCATTCGCAGGCTCGCGAGCGTTTGACCTCGTACAGGGGTCGAATGCAGGCTAAAATATGTTGGAAGATCAACGGGGACACCAGCGTAGAACAGAGTATGACACGAGATTGTGGCCTCGTGCCTGTCATGGTCCGAGTGCGTATCATGCTGCTTAGACGCCGTTCAGGAGGATCTGATACAGCCAGTCCGTAAGGTGTAATCTTCGTAACCTGTCTTCTGCAGAGCTCGTGCGAAGACACGAAGAACCCGAAGAATTCGGCGGATACTTCATCGTCAACGGAAACGAGAGGTTGATTCGCTACCTCATCCTTCCCCGCCGAAATCATGTCATCTCCCTCATTCGACCATCTTTCGCTAAACGTGGTCCTTCTTATACCCAATACGCTGTTCAAATGCGCTGTGTCCGTCCTGATCAATCTAGCGTGACTAATACCCTCCATTACCTTTCCAATGGAAGCGCAATGCTACGGTTTAGCTGGCGAAAACAGGAATACGTTATTCCCATCATGCTCATACTGAAAGCTCTCATCGGTGCATCCGACCGTGAGATATTCGAGCACGTCACGATGCAGGACTACACAAACACTTTCCTGACAGACCGGGTGGAACTACTTCTACGCAGTTTCAAAATGTACAGCCTATATACTGGGGAACAGTGTCTTGAATACTTGGGCGATAGGTTCCGGGTAGTGCTGGGCGTGCCAGAAGATTGGAACAACCGCGCGATTGGAGTGTGGTTGATTCAAAAAATGGTCCTGGTTCACCTCGAAGAACCACGCGATAAATTCCGTACGGTGGTGTAGGTGCGCGGTTGCAGTCTTGTCAGCCAGCCACTGACGGGATGTCATCAAGGTTCATGCTGCGGAAGTTGTACAGTCTGCTTTCTGGATCATCATGCGCAGAGAATCCGGATTCGCCACAACATCAGGAAGTTCTTTTGCCAGGCTACTTGTACGGCATGATCATCAAAGAGCGTCTCGAGGAAGCCCTCAACCAAGTTCGCCATCAAATCGCTACTGACGTGCGCAGGGCTGAACCGCCACCGGACTTCTTCGACAGTAGGTGCCTTCTTTCTGGTAGATGAGGTGTCTCATGGAATTGTAGAGCGATATATCCATAAAGTGATCAACAAAATCAACTGGGACATTGGAGCAAAAATGTCCAACTTCCTCGCGACTGGCAATCTTGTATCTCCCTCTGGCCTCGACTTACAGCAAGCATCCGGTTTTACTATAGTTGCAGAAAAGCTTAACTGGCTGCGCTACATAAGCCATTTCCGGTGCATTCACCGTGGTGCCTTCTTTGCTGAACTAAAAACGACGACCGTCCGAAAACTTCTACCCGAAGCATGGGGTGTGTTTTTATTCTTCAGCCTTTTGGCCCCTATTTGCTTTACTGATGCTCCGCAAGGTTTCCTATGTCCTGTTCACACGCCTGACGGTTCTCCTTGCGGACTCCTCAACCACCTTTCGCGAACATGCCGCATTGTTACAGTCCCCCTGGCAGTCTCTCACATCCCTTCCCTCCTAACCGCACATGGCATGTCATACCCCTACTCAACCTCCATTGATGGCCGCAAGAATATCTGTGTTCAACTCGATGGGCGCATTATTGGTTGGGCTCGACCTGGTGTGGCCAAGCAGCTTGCAAAGAACCTGCGCATATGGAAGACGGAGGGACTGCACAAGATACCGCTTGACCTCGAGGTCGGATTTGTACCGGAAAGCAAGGGAGGGCAGTACCCCGGATTGTTCTTGTTTTCGTCACGGGCGAGGATGATGCGACCGGTTAAATTCCTTGCTAATGGGAAGGACGACCAGGTTGGGTCCTTTGAGCAAGTATACATGAACGTTGCGATCAAACCAGCCGAAATTGAGCCGGGTATTACCACTCACGTGGAGCACGCACCCACGAATTTCCTTTCCATCCTCGCCAATTTAACGCCGTTCTCTGATTTCAACCAGGTAGGCCACCGTTCATTGATATGTTTTTTTTTGCTGCTCACAGTATATTAATAGAGTCCGCGTAACATCTACCAATGTCAGGTAAATTCGTGCTAACAGCCAATCGGAACGAAGTACTAACTACTTTGATAGATGGGGAAACAAACTATGGGAACGCCCTCGACGGCACTACAACACAGGACTGATAACAAGCTTTACCACCTACAAACAGGCCAGACCCCGATCGTACGGCCTCGTCTTCACAACACCTACGCCATGGACGCATTCCCGAATGGAACTAATGCTATCGTGGCAGTTATTTCCTACACAGGCTATGACATGGAAGACGCAATGATTCTCAATAAATCCGCCCACGAACGTGGATTCGGGTACGGCAGCGTGTATAAATCCCAAATCATCGACCTGCACGAAATGCGAGGGAAATCAAGATCATCTTCAGCCCTTACGTTGCATTTCGGGCTCGGGGGAGACATTCGCATAGAAGAGGGTGACCGACAACACAGCTGTATGCAGTTCCTGGACAAGGACGGGCTCCCCAGTATTGGTACGAAGCTGGAGTCCGGAGACCCCATCGCCGCCTACGTCGATGACACCTCTGGCCGAACCAAGTTTGTCAGGTATAAGAGCGACGAGCCAGGTATCGTAGACAAAGTGCGGCTACTCGGTATGTCTTTTACGAATGTACGAGGTTAGCAATATAACGTGCCAAACTCTACAGGCTCTGACATTGGCGACACCGAGCTTCAAAAGCTTCAAGTCACCTTGCGAGTGACACGCTCCCCCGTCATCGGAGACAAGTTCTCGTCCCGCCACGGGCAAAAAGGTGTCTGCTCCCAAAAATGGCCCGCTGTCGACATGCCGTTCTCGGAGAGCGGGATGCAGCCCGACATCATCATCAACCCGCATGCGTTCCCAAGTCGAATGACCATTGGAATGTTGGTAGAGAGTATGGCCGGCAAAGCCGGTGCCATGCATGGGCTGGCCCAGGATGCAACGCCTTTCGAGTATGTCCCCCCCTCTTCTAAACACCTATCACGGTGGTGCTTCATGAAATGTAATGTCCTAGGTTCTCGGAGGAAGACAGGGCCATCGACTACTTCGGCGAACAGCTCCTGGCTGCAGGGTACAATTACTATGGAAACGAGCCGATGTACTCCGGCATCACAGGGCAAGAGTTCGCAGCCGACATCTACATTGGCGTCGTCTACTATCAGCGACTCCGGCACATGGTATTGGACAAATTCCAGGTGCGAACGACCGGCCCAGTAGACCCCGTTACGCGCCAACCAGTCAAGGTATATATATATATATCTGTGTGGTACCCGTGCACACTCGTTAGCTGACGGTCTTGAAATGACCCCCTAGGGCCGTAAACGCGCCGGTGGTATCCGCTTTGGCGAGATGGAACGTGACGCTCTTATCGCGCATGGCACATCGTTCCTACTGCAAGACCGGCTGATGAACTGCTCGGACTACTCGACGGCATGGGTGTGCCGGACGTGTGGCAGCCTCATTTCGCTGGGATACGACGACGTGAGCTTGGGCGAGGTGTCGGCGTCCGGGGTCATGAGAGCATTAGGCCCTGGTGGGGAATATTGCAGGGTATGTCGCGCTAGCGCGGAAAACGAGGACGAGAGGGCACGCCAGGCCTTGGGTACCAGCCAGCGTCCAGACAGAGGTCCTCCATCCGAGGTATCCGTGGCGATCCCGTCATCGCACGTTTTGGGCTCGACAAGCAAAGGGGGCGATATGGATGTGGTGGCGGTCCCTTACGTGTTTCGCTATCTCTGTGCGGAGTTGGCCGCCATGGGCATTGCTGTTTCGCTGGAGATACAGTAAAAACATCACGTTCGACTTGTATATCAGCCCTTGGTTTACGTGTGCTATTCAATAGGATTGAATACATAATGACTCGCACAAATTACACCTGAAGATACTAAGGAGTAATGATATAGATAAGATGAGTGATATTTATGAGCAAGAAACCCACTAGTGTAAAGGAAAGTGATTTTGGAAAACTGGAACGAATGTATGGCGCAAAAGTGCAATACTCCAAACAACGGAGAACAATGTAGAAAAAAAAAAAAAACAGGGTATCAAAACAGGTTTATCAACTGTCGTTAGATTCAGCATTCACCAGAAGAGTCACAGTTCTCGTATCCGCATCAGGTTGTTTTACGTTAGTTTCACTGTCGCCCAAGAACAGTCCCACGACTGCATTCTCGACCGTGGTATTCATCTCTCGCGTAGCGGGGTCTGGGGGTGATGCAGCCAGCGCCCGCAGTTCTGCCGCATCTGCGATCAGCTTGGAGCGCGCGAGGAATATGTCGACAAGTAGGCGACACTCCTGGGCGCTCGTTGCATGCGCTAATACTCTGCGCATATCACGGACATGCTCGGCGACGGATGCAGGTACAACAGGCGGTGGCGATGGGCTCTGGGAAGGTGGCGGCCGAGCCGGTACACCTTTGGAGGATAGCCGGGTGGGAACATGCATGACAGGTGTCGACTCCACAGGAGGTGGGGACGGCTCGGCTGGGGGTGTCGAGGAGAGCACGACCGAGGAGACGGGAGGGGATGTCGGTGGAAGGCTCTCGACATGCCTTGAATGTGTTGATGGGGACTCGACACTAATGGATTTAGTGTTAGGTTCCATCTGTTTGTTAAGAGCCGAATCGGAAAGCTTTTTGGAGAGCGTGGCCGGTGAACTACAAAAGTCTGACCCAGAAATGATAGTAGGAATGGGTGGAACCAGGTCTTGCTCCTTGACAGACGCCATCTCGTTTTCATGAGGGGCAAGTATCCGTGGGGCAGATTGTGAGCGGAGGCGCGCGCTCGCCGCGTCTTGGTCTGCAGAGCCACGATCTGATGAAGTGGCTGAAAGAGGGCCGGGGGTGGGGTAACGGGGAGGAATAGGTCGGTTAGCAAGCGGGCTTAGGTTGGTTGCGGATTGGTGCCGAGAGGTGGATAACTCATGCGAGCCAGTCATTCTGCGCGAAGCCTTGGTTGATTCGTTTGTGCTCGCAAGAGAGATTCTAGACATCATCTTGTATAACCGTCCTGACTTGCGTGGAGTGAGACTAAGCGAGCTGTCGTTGGGAGAAAGCATCGTAGGCTCCGGAGGACCCTCAGAGAGGAAGTCGATCAGCTCCCTTGTACTCGGCGACAACCCCTTATGCTTGTTCGATACCCGAGATGGTTTTCGACCCACATTCCCCAGAACCTCATCATCTGAATCACCCATTACATTATCCACATCAAGTGACACTCGATTTCGGGCGAGTCTAGTAGACGTCTTGATAGCGCCCATGTCGAGCTCTGCTGGGGGCGACCTTCGCTTCTGTGTGGACTCGAAAATAGAGTTTTGGAGGTTAGAAAAGGAGTCTGAATCAGAGCGTGTGGGTAGTCTCGGGGTCGTGGACTCTGTAGCAGGTGGATCAGAGGTCGAGGCAGACCTCAAGCGAATGAATGAGGAAGCACGGTACCCCGCAGCTGTTGCGGCACTGAGCTGCCTCGGACGAGAGGGTGGTGGGGGGTTGGAAGCCAGAGTATCTTCTTCGTCTTCAATGATGGAATCGACTGCGCGCAATGGGGTCCTAGCAGTAGGGCGCTTTGGCTCTGGAGAGGAAGCAGAAAAGGACTCTGGGAGGCTGGATTTTTCATTTGTAGCTGACTTCTGGCGTCCACGCTGACGTGGGTTATCCTTGTTTGGCACCTGTCAATGGTTATATGAGCGCCTGTCGCCAAAAATTACAAAGAATGGCCAGGAATGGACGTACCTCCATCGTCCGAAGTCGATCTGGCGTTAGCGAAACTTTCATGGTTGAACCTGAGCGCATCATGTCATCGAATTCTTGTGAGCGAGTATCGGTCTAGATTGTTGTGAGTATGGTATGGACCGCACGTGAAAAAAAATAGGCATACGCTGAAGGTTGTAGATACGGGGGACCTGTCGCTGTGACTATGTATGGATTGTTTGGCATTGGCACTGGCGAATGAGTCTGTTTTGTAGTGGCCATTCTGTGATTCGCTTCCATTGCAAGCATCATAGAGTGACCTATTGTTGAAGATCTTGATTCCTCTTGACTTGTCAACGGACGATCGAGCTGACTGGTGGTTCGCGTTCAGAACCATGTTGGGGGCAGTACCAGAAGACTCGGATGACAGACGCTGACGGGAGGCATTGCGGGAGCCGTCTTTTCGGAACGACTCGGAGGAGGGGGATGCAGTCGCAACGAGCCGCTCACGAGAAAAGGATTTGCTGAGGCTCCGTCGTCCGTTTGGAAATTTGGAAAGGGACTCGATCTGTCCGTAAACTGATGGGCGTGTGACGTGGCATGCAATATGACATGTCAGTGCGAACCAAACATACTAACCACTAAAATACTGACCCTTCATGTTTTTAAAAAGACCGTATATCATGCTGTCTTCGCAGAGTGCTACGAAGAGATCTTGAGAATTAGCTGTCGCGCGGCTACTGTCGCGAGCTGCAACTCGGCCAACGTTGGACAAGATGTGTCTAAGCGAGAATTTTCAAAAAAATGATATCTAGAAGGCAGCTGCATGACATACTCGCAGATGGACCTAAAATAGGGTAGTTTAGAGAACAGAGTCGTAAGGGGGATACGTGATACGCACTCGATAATAGCAGTTAAATAGAGGGAAGCTGGTGCGAGAATGGACTGCTTTGGCATAGGAGACCCCTGGGCATTCATGCGTTCGGCCAGACGGACTTGGGCATCTTCGTTCTCGTCGGTATCGCTCAGGGTGGAATAGGCTTCACATTTGAGGCGGAGGAGCTAGAGGTCGCGGGCTGTAAAGTGACGCCAAGGACGGCGTAGAATCGAAACGCACCTCGAAGGCCCATGCAAGGTTGAAACTGCCGTCGTCGTGGGGCACCTGAGATGAAGCGGTGCCCGCGCGCTCCCAGTAGGCTCTGAGCTCCATTTCCGCTTCGAGCACGGCTTCTTTGCCCAATGTCGTGGGCAGGATCTTATTAAGGCCCGCGCGCAGCTGTGGGGTGGTGAGCGCGCGTGCGGTATTGAGGATGCTGTACAAAAGCTCGTCGAGGAGAACATTGATGGCGTGGAGGGCGTCGTGGGCGAGTTTTGTGGGGCGGATGTCTGAGAGGATGACGTCTGCTGAGCGGGCAGAGATGTAGGCTGGGGGGGCTGGGTAGTCGTCTGGGCTGTCCATGGGTGGTGGTCGGGATGGCCAGCGTCGAGCAGACGAGGAGAAAGTGCAGGGCTGATACGTAACCGGGCCAGTTGTCTCCGACGAGCACTGAAACGTGGCTGGCAGTGCGTCGACTCCGTCCCTGGTTCGTGATCGAGTCCTTATCAATACAAGCTCGACATTGTACTGAACATAATACTCTATCCCACCCTGACATCTGACATCCCCCCAACCAAATGGCCGTCTGCCCCACCCGTCTCCGCTGCCCCCCACAACAGCAGCCCCCGTGCGACCATCTGCGTCACCAGGGGCGAGTCCAGCTCTCTCAGTGCCACCACCCGTTTCGACCCAGCAGACAGCGGCAACAAAAAGTCGTACTCGTCTGCCCGCGCATCGTCCTCCAGGCTGTCGGCCACCGGACGTGCACGCATCGACACGTTCTGCTTCCTTGCACTCAGCTCGACGGGCCCGAATATATTCCACAGCACCTAGTAACAAATATAGAGTAAGCGTAGCGTTAGGAAATCGCGAGCATGGCGTACCCAGGGGCCAACTACCGCGTGTCGCTCAGCGGAGATCGTCGCCCGGCGGACACGTCTCGGCACGACGCGGTGAGACGGTAGCTGACGCGGAGGCAGCCCCAGCCTGGGCGGTAAGGACGGAACACGGGGCACCGGGCGTGGTCGTCGTGCTACGGGGTGGGGGTGGTCTTCCCCTTCGTGACGCATCACTTGCAGGGGTTCGTTAAATGTCTTTCGGCAGCCTGATCGGCCAGTGAGCACAAAAACAACGCACGCAAAGAATCCTCTTACCCGTAAATGGACACGGTAATGGAAATGTAGCATGTCTCTTTAGGTGTATAAGGCGCTCCGGATCAGTACGAAACTTCTTTCGACACCCTTCCCACTGGCAGCGAAGGGGCTCCTGGGGGTACGCGATCAATCCTATCTCATGCTAATACCACTGTCTCGTACCTGCGAATCCTCCTGTGCATGCCTCTCTAAATGCGAAAGCAAGATCTCCCCACTGTTCAGAATAGCATCACAGCGCCGCCACTTGCAAGCTCTCTCCGCTAGTTGTGCATTGCAATCCTTGATCACCATTTGCTCAGCTTCCAGATATCGAACCGGTTCAGGCTGACTATATTCAACTGGGGCAACGTGAGCTACGCAACAGTAAAAGCGAGGAACGCTCTCATACGTTCTGAGCCCGCGTCCTCATTCGTACTCGCTGAAACCGTGTCTACATCCGTCGTCGCAGCCCGTTCCCTCCGCTTCCAACGCTCCATAAAGCTTTTGGCATATGGTGGAGGTGATGGAACAAGCACATACACGTGCTTTTTCCGCCTCTTCTTCTCCCTGCTAACCAATGGATCTTCGTCCACATCTATGACGTCGCGTTCCACTGAACGCCGTTTACGCGATGCAGGCGAACTGCTCGTGTTGTCAAGTAACAAAACAACGTCGTCCTCGTCTGTATCAGGGCGAGGCGGCAGAACAGTCCATTCTGGTAGGGGCGAGCCAGGCGGTGACGGTAGAAACAGAGGTAACCGGTCGTTGGCAGCATGTTGTTCCTCCATAGGCGATGGCACTCTGAAACTTTCCTGTGCCTCCACAGGCTCCACTGCTGGTCCATCGTCTTCAACAGGTGGGATAAACTCCGCAGCGGATGGAGACCGTGTAGCCATGCGTACGTCTTCCATTGCAGCGTGGGGTTCGACGTGCTGTTCCTCCAGAGATAGACTCCCGAACTGCGGGGTTGGTGTTGACTGTCGTCGGCCATGCTGAGGGCCTGATGGTGATCGAGGAAAAACATGTGACCGTTCCTGGGGTGGCGCGGCGAAATCGCTTCTTTCCGAGTCCATTTCATCCAATGTCAAATCAATCACCATTGGCCCATCAATAGTTGCGGCCACTTGAACTTCCGGAAGAACTGGTTCAGCTTGTTGAGATAGAGCTTCGTATGGCGGGAGCGCTAACAGTGGCGTGGAAATCCTCTGCTCTAGGGCAGGCTGTATAGCTGAAATGGGAGGTGGGCGCGAAGACTCGAGCGGTTCCTGGCCTAGCTCTGTAGCGCTTCCTCCTAACCCAGGAGGCGAAGCTGCTTGGTGCCTCTCTTGCTCGGTTTCCTCGCTTGTCTTGTTCAATTGCGCTATAGCTTCTTGAGGCAGCTCCGTACCAGCGTTTCCTCCAGGCGCTAGGTCGGCAATTTGTTCGATTTCCGCTATCGACTGCATTGTGGGTTCTTGTGGAAGCTCCGTAACATCATTAACTCCAGGTTCAGAAACTGCGTCGCCACCAACATGTTCGACATCCGCCATTGGCTGCATTACGGCTTCTTGCGGCAGCTCCGTACCAGGTCCAAGGTCACTAACTTGTTCGACTTCCATGATCGGCTGCACTGCAGGTTCTTGCGGCCCCACACGCGAAGTTGCTTGGTTGCCGACTTGCTCGGTTTCCACTGACGGACCCGTGATGTCGTTTCCTGCTGGTCCAGATACATTTTGTTCGCGTTCATTCGGCTGTACCGTGGGACTTGGTGACTCCGCCGAACGACCTCTTATAGTTCCCACATGCAAAGTTGCTTCTCCGCCCGTCTTCGTTGTTTTCCCACTTGCTGGTTTGGATCCCATGGTCGGGATCGGCCGTCCAAGCGAACGCAAAATATCATACGCTAACCGCCTTTTATCGGCCTGTTGCGGTGTGCGCGAGGTGGGCTGCTGTTGCTCCGTTTTCCGTTCCGGAGTAACAGGAACAGCCGAAGTAGAGGACACGAATGAAGCAAGAGCTGTAGGGACCGGTGGAGCAGGCGTATGTATAATGGGGCGTCCGCTATAAGACTGTATTTGTGGAGTGGAAACAGGAATGATGGCAGTTGCAGGTTCTGGAATTGTTGATCGAGAGTCTACGACATGAACCTGAACCGTAGGTCTCTCCTCGAGCTGGATTGTTGGCGGGGGCTGCGCAGACGAGCTAGCAGTGTGTGATATCGGTATCGACGAGCTGGCACCCGTAGAGGGTGGCACGGAGGGTTGCGATGAAGTCGCCTGCCGAGGAAGGAAGTTCGCAGGTAAGTACTTGGGTAGTTCTGTAAGCTGTCGCCTCCATAGCTCTACCGGGATTGTCCTGATGGCCTCTTCAAACCACGACGCACGAACGCCACGACTAACTGTCATCACAATGAACCTTGCCGTTTGCTGTGGCCCCTCCTGTTAAAAGCTAGTTCACATTATTCATCATTAAATACAAGACGATCCTCACTTGGTTAGCCTGCTGGAAAGCACGAATGAATTCATCCTTGGACATCGGCGGCTGCGGTCGCGTGCCGGTTGACTGCTGCTGTGGGGGCTGTTGTGACTGTTGTTGCGGGTGCTGTTGTGACTGCTGTTGTGACTGTTGTGGTGGCTGCTGATGTGGTTGCTGCTGTGGCTGCGAAGGAAGTTGAGCTGGCTTAGTAGGGGGATGCAATTGCTGCTCGAAAGCCTTGCGTTGTGCATCATGTGGCTGCCCATTTTGTTGTGGAAGGGGTGCTGAAGGAGTTTGGGAGACGCGAGGTAATGATGGCTCTTGTCGTTGTCGCGGAGGCTGGGGTTGGCTAGATTCTACTGGGGTCTGGGTCGCAGAAGAGACCCCCGTAGGAACTGCTGTTGGATGCGGCGAATTCCGTGGTTGAGGGAGGTATCCCTGAAGATGCGTCGGAATAGATGGGGTTGATACATTGGGCGCGTAAGTGGCCGGGATACTATGAATGTAAGGCGTTGACTGAGGCTGGGTGTTTGTCGGTCGCGGTGGTGCTTGGGAGCTTGCACCTGGATGGAAAGCAACGGGAACAGCAACGGGAGGTGGTATGGTACCCGTCGCAAAGTGCACATTTGGAGCACCTGAAACTCGCTGCGATCCTGCACTACCGTGTAAGGTCTCTCGTGTCAGTCTTATCTAGTAATCTAGGCGCACCATAATATTCTGCAGGGAGCTCTTGACCAGCTGTCGAATTGACCTGCGGCTGTTGCCAATGACCACCCCGTCCAGCAGGACCAGAAGGGGCCCGCGGATTGTATTGAGGCGCATGGCGGGTATGCTCGTCAAGCCGAAATGTATGTTGCCCGGGATAGGTAGGCCGAGGGGCTTGATTCGAAGAATGATATGCGTAGGTGTTTGGCGGGACATAAGATACATTGTACTGCGTCTGGACAGCGGGCAGACGACTTGCGGTCTGCGGCTGCACATAATACGGCTGCTGCTGGGCGGGAGGGTACACGGGCTGTGCGGAATAAAGGGGGGCAGGATGCGACGAAGACTGTATGGCCATTAATGCTCCGTACTGCAGCAGGTGAACCCGACTTACCGAAGGCATAGGCTGGGTCATAGGGCTGTCCTGAACCTCGACCACCGTAGCAGTGCTGGGCAAGACGGCGTCAGCCTGCTGAACGAATGCCGACTGTTGGCTAGGCCTAAGCGACTCAGGTCTGGAGGTACATAGACTTGAATTATACGAAAAGAATGGAGTATGGAATAAATACACGCACAGTCGAGTCGAGTTTCGAAGGTTTTGCAGCATCTCTCTATAGACATCACATCGGATGAGGTCGTAGAAAAACAAAAGAATGTCAGCACTTACTCAGCTTCGCGTCCCTCTTGTGCCCGCTTCTCCAGTTGGTCCACCAAGAAGTTTCTGTGCGCATGATCATTGTTTTCCTCTAATCTGCGAACAATGTCCTTCATCTCTTCAATGCGCTTCAGATTGGCCTGGTACGCCTCGGGAGAGATCATGTCTGAAGCGTTAATCATCGCAGTGGCTGTCAGAGCCACACTCATCCTCGAAGGATCATGTGAGGCACCGTCCTGAGCGTCACGCTCCATCCCCACCCACTATCCAAGATAAAAATGCACAGATGGGCTTCTGCAAGATAATGTGGATGCAAGTCAAAGTGCGGCAGACAAAGGGATCAACAGTAATCTTAGTCATCGTCACGTATCACGTTGATGTGACAGCGCGTGACAGAGCGTGTCTTCCGTCACGCCTTCCTGAACTTTCGCGACGGTATGTCTTCTCTCCTTTGGCTGACACGCCCGATCGCTCCGACAAGACGTCTGGTTCGGACGTTTGCTTCTCAGGCATCGTCATTCACAACACCGGGCACAGGTGTATACAGGGTATTCGACCGTGAGGCCAAGCGACTACAACGGGATGCTGCTGTGAGGAGAGAAGGAGGGCAGCGGAGTAGGACTGTAGACTACATTCGGGACGAAGTTGCAGATAGATTGATGGAACGGTTGTTGGTGAGACTTTTACTTGGACCATCATCCACACGGCTCAATGTCGTGCAGGATATCAAGAGGAAATTCGATACCATCGTTGACCTGGGTGCTGGGCCAGGTCACTTTTCGAAACTGCTCGAACCCGACAAGACAAGGAAGGTGATAATGATTGAATCGAGCAGTTAGTACAGTGTATATGCGTGACGTCGATCGTGTTAAATATCAATCTGTGCAGGGGAGGCATTGTACCGCGACCCCGATGAGGAATTCGAAGGTCATTGTCAGTTTATGGTGCCCAAGGTTGCTTACCAACACCGTGGGTTATAGTGGAGGTCGAGCGCATTCACGCAGACGAGGAGAACCCCCTGCAGATTCTTCCGCGGGGATCGCAGGAGGCAGTCGTATCTTGCCTTAGCCTGCACTGGGTGAACGACCTCCCTGGTTCGTCCGGTGTCAGTTTCTGTGGATCATGACCGCCCGTTAACCTGTCGTCCTGACCAGGCACTCTTGTCCAGATAAATCAGGCGTTAAAGCCCGATGGCCTCTTTCTTGCTGCAATGCTGGGTGGGGATACCCTGTTTGAGCTAAGGTACGTTCGTGGTAGCATCGTCCGAGTGATGGTCGGATCCTAGGCATCCCCGGACTATGCAGGACATCGCTTCAGCTAGCGGAAGTTGACCGCGAAGGAGGCATATCGCCCCACGTTTCACCTATGACAGGTTTGACCTAAACAACCCCATTACTCATGGATTTTACTGACCAATATATCTGTGTGATGTCGAGCAGACACCAGGGACGTCTCAAATCTGCTCGGGCGAGCTGGGTTTACCCTGCTTACTGTAGATACCGACGAGGTACGCATGGGTTACCCTTCAATGTGGGAGCTCATGGAAGATCTAAAAGATATGGGCGAGGGGAATGCTATCGTTGGGAGGTGAGATAAGGCCACGACTTTTGCTTGAGATAACGGACCTACCGAGATTAGGCGGCATTTTGTCCACCGCGATACGCTAACAGCTGCGTCCGCCATTTACAAAGGTACATTCTCGCATGGAATTGGTATGTGGTGTTGATGAAGTTATTTAGAGTTGCACGGCAGCGATGATGGCACGGTTCCTGCCACTTTCCAGGTAATATACATGGTGGGTCTCTTGGTCAACCCCTTGCCAATGCTGCCTTGTGCTCAGTGATCATCGTGAAGATCGGATGGAAGCCTTCGCCCATACAACGCCAGCCACTCGAACGTGGTAGCGCAGAGACAAGTCTGAAGGACATTCTTTGACACTTATTACTGCTGTACAATCCATACTCAAACGAACAATCGAAGTCTGGTCTACACGTGTACCCGCTTCTAGATGCTGTCAAATTTCACCTTCGCAACGTTTGATCAGGGTTGTTTGACACCGTTCGCATCCCCTGTGTTTCCCGTTATGACTTACTACTCCGAGGGCTTGGAAAAATTAGGTGATTAATATTTTTTTTTTTTCATTTTCATAGATAACTGAGGACATGCGATGTCGCTCAATACCCAGATCCTGTCGCCGAGCAACTTTATGTTCTCGAGATCAGGACCCTCGTGCTGGCGTTTGTGGCAGTTGAGGTCTGTATCGGGATTTTGACTAACATAGCAGGTGTGGACCGGGTTTTGAACGACGCGCGTTACCAACGCGTGAGTGCACATTTTCAACGGTCGGTTCTATCACGAGATTCTACCATATGCACCCTTGCTGCTTTGCACTTCAGTCACGTCATGATACAGGGACGACTACTTGCCTGCCACCCAATTTCCAACAGCCAGCCAAACATATCGGTATTCGTTCGAAGGGCTGATTTCATGTCGCTGGCGTACGTGCGAAGCACCCGCATGAGTGATGTAGTCACACATTACTATTCTCTGACCCCCATGTCTCCCTTCTGAGGACCACTCTTCTGCTTCGAAATCTTTTACCTCCACACTGCCTTTTACAAAAACGGTACATACGCTTGATCCCCGTATGGCGGACTGTACCGAAGATGGCACGTACTCACCCAATCAACGGTTCGACAGGCAGCTCCTACAATCGGCCGGAGGGGATCCCGAACGCTGGAGCTATCCCCGCAATGATCATTGTACGTACATTTGCTTACTCAAAGCCGTATCATAATCTTTTCCTGTGGGTGAGGCGTTTCCTCTTGGAAGTGTACAGCTGCTTACAGCGCATATCCCACAACCATCTGTAATACATGCGATACTGCTATCATGATGCGGTATCAGGAATGAACACGCCTCCATTAATAACGTTTCCCTCGTTCAACTGGAATCCCGCTTGGGCGCATGATTGCCTAGAAAGGTGGCGCTGAGGCGTCTCTGCTATCTAGGGATCTTAAACTCACGACAGCGCGATGATTGCTAGAAGAAGTACTCGGATTTACCCGAATCTTCTTGTATTCTCGACGCATATCGGTCATCCATTTTACCGAGTTCCATTCACCACCAAACAATGATGACAGCTGCTGGTCCACACCCGCTCGGATAGAAGAATGACGGAACAAACTGCGACTGAGGTACTGAAGCCTTAGTCCTTTGTGTTTGACGTATACTACTCCTTTTCAAATATTTCAGGTTACCTTGTCGTGCCTCGTCAGCCCCTGGAACGTTAGCTCTGCTGCACAAGGCACCTGCAACAAATAGTAGTGGATTATAATTATAGCGGTGACGGGAACCTCAATAAATACCAAAGGGGAAAGAAGGCGAAGGCACCTTCCAACACCTACTAGAAGCTATTACAGGGATGGACATTTGGATCTTCGCCGTCGCCCTTCTCAGGCAGAAAGAGGAAATATTGCGTCCAGAAGTCCCACATCGCGGGGCACTGGAAGTTTGCATCTGCATCAGAGCACGAAACATACTATGTAGACTATCTGCTTAAAGACTGTCACGGCCACAGGGGTGCAGGCATGCAGCTGACATACAACCTGCCATATGTTCCCTAAACCTGCAGGAAGTTTCAAACTATCTCCCACCAAAGGACATAAACGCGAAGACAATGCTTTCGCTAGAGCCTATGTGGCATGCTGTTCGTGCGTTTATCCTCTCCCAGTAATGATTAGTGTGCTAATGGCATTCGACCTATTCGTAGAGCCTTCCTAGAGAAAAGGATCTGATCTTGTCCTTATGTACATACGACCCGTGACCCACTGCCACTCAGCCAACCGATGGCTGCCGTCTCCCGAAATGAAAACAGCATGTATGTTCTATATGAGCGTCATGACAACATCGTGCTGCAATTCTCCCCGTCTCTCGCTCACGGAACCTTTTCATGAAAGACTCCGAACTGATGATACCGGCAAGTTTGTCCCTTGCTCATTGCTTATGCATGTTGCAGATTTCATTCAGATTTCTCCGTGGGGTCCTCCGATCGGGACGATCTCGTTTCATTTCCACTCATCTCACAAATGGAAGGCTGTGCCAAACAGACCATGGCTTGCACGCCGATGGAGTCCCACCTCACCGCGATCCTTTCCGATTTGGCCTGGGTTTCCAGAAACTTTCCACTAAAGACAACTGCGGACTCGAGCATGCCATGATGGACCCACGCATGTCAACAAGTCGTAGCCAATCACGCGGGACTTCCATTTTCGTTGGATCTTGGCTTTTGCGGATGACGCCTGAGGCTAACCTTTTCTCGATCGTCGCTGGTCTGACGATGTAGCTTCGGATGTGTCTGGAAAATGTGGCAAATAGTATAACTTGTCCGCCGTGGAGATATCAGCGCACAGCATGGCAAAGCTGGTGGCGTGCAGCAAGTCCCCACACATGCCTTGGATTAGCGACATATCGCTGCTTCCACGAGGTGCTGGTGATAAGGCGATACAAGCTATGAATGCGTTACATTCAGCAAGCCGTAAGTAAGGGATAGGAGAATTTGTGATTGGCGGTAATTGTAGTCTGAGCTGGGAATACCTAATGGGACATTATACGGATGCAACGAAACGGGAAAATGGGAGCCAAGTGAGAGTACCGATGCCAAGCGAGAGATGAGTATCGACGAGAACGACAACAACTTTTACAACATTAGACAAATGAACATGACAAGTGAAAATGCTTCTGAAATGGACTATGATGGGGGAACAACACGCTTCAGAAATTCGGACAGATCCCTCTGCTCCCGCGGACATAGCCTGTGCCCCAAGGCCTTGTAGGTTCTGAAACTCAAGCCCGGAGAGCCTATCTCCCCCTTGGCCTGCGAGGAACCAGACGAGATACAATGGGCGTTGTGTTCTGTCCCGAGCGTGACGCTCTCGACCATGGGTATTCCGAACGCCGATGTCAGCTTCTTCACGAAGGCGCCGGCAAACTTATATCGGACGACGTTATCGTCTGTTCCATGGCCCCAGAAGATGGGTGTCTTAGTCGCATGTGATGAGAGGAACTGGGCTCGTGGGATTAATAGGTGGTTTGCAATGTCAAAAAACGATTCTAGCTGACCTGCTGGAAATTATTTCGGAATGGAAGCCAGCCGCTAACGACCACTATTCCCGCAACTTTCCAACCTTCCTTCCCTCCACCGAAGCCGTCCTCTGGGCGGCTTGTGAGGCCTGTTAGGAGCGCAACAGCCCCGCCTTGGCTAAATCCACCGATGACGACTCGTTCTGGAGGGACGCCGGCATCGACCTCTTTCTGAACAAGTTCATCGATCATGCGAGCAGCCTTGAACATTTCCGCCCGGTTCTCTTCTACCTTGTCGAAGTCATAGGAAGAAATATCAAACCAGCGAGTCACGCATTTCTTGTTGTAGGCCGTGACCTCGCCGGTGGGTGCATGGGGGAAAATCCACTTTACATGCGGCACATCCTTGGAGAGTTTCTCTGCGACCCCGCGCCATCCTTGGCCCGTGTCACCGATTCCCTATGAAACAGGGGCTACGGTGAGTCGGACGAAAGACACGCCAACCGCACAATTATTGAATGTGACATACGTGTATCAATATAACGGAAGCTGTATGCTTTGCAGTCGGGGGAACCACAAGAGGTGCTTCATGAGTTGGAGGTGTCATATCGTCCAAGTGAAATAAGTGACCTGTTCCTGTCAGGGGAGCGAAAAGTGGGTGTAGGGAAAGCAGGGGGACAGGGGACAAGAAGATATATATATATACAGGAATCCAAAAAGCCCCAAGGAGGAATTATGAACAAGACCGCAATGAGCTCATTGAAGTGAGATCCACTCTGGCTTGTGGCTCGGGTGGGACGGGCCGGTCACATCCCGGTTTCGACAGCCAATCACGGTTGTTCCTTCATGGACACCTCTGCGGCGGAAAGCGCAGGAACAGAACAGGAAGAACAAACCACACACCCTCAGGGTCTCTCAAAAAAGGCACAGAAACGTGCTGCAAAAGCTGCCAGGCTCCATGAACTTAAGCTTGAACGCAGAACACGCGAAAAGGAGGCAAGGAAGCGCAAACGTCGGGAACGCGCTCAGGCCATCGCTAACGGCGAATGCGATGCAAACGTCGCTCGAAAACGGCGTAGAGCCAATGCAAGCGATGGAAATACGACATTTAAAGCAAGGATAATCGTTGATCTTGGGTTCGATGAACTCATGACTGACAAGGTGAGTCTCTCGTTTACTACTCGTGTAGTATTTCCCCACGCGGTAATGGTCATGGCGGCCTCACAGGAAATCAATTCCCTCACCTCCCAATTGGCATATACGTATAGCGCTAACAGATCCGCACCATGCGCGTTTTCCTCCTTGCTTTTCACGTCTCTCAATGGCAGAACCAAACAACGCCTCGATGTCATGAACGATGCCAGCTACAGAAGATGGTCTAATACGGAATGGTGGGAGGAAGGGTATGAACGCATATGGACCCATCTCTCGTCTTCCTCGTCCGACCAACCCCCAAATGAGCCTACAAGCGTGCCAGCTGACTGCAATGGGCCTACTCCTACCCCTGACACGAGTGATCCACGGGAAAGTGTTGTTTATTTGACTGCGGATTCTGAACACGAGATCTTGGAACTCAAGGAAGGCGAGACGTACGTTATCGGGGGCATATGCGACCACAATCGGTACAAGGTCGGCTGTACGATCTCTTATCTGCATGCTTGTATCAATCACATCCGTGTGTAGAACCTTTGCCTGAACAAGGCTAACGCAGCTCATATCCGCCATGCTCGCCTTCCTATCGGGCGTCACATCGCGCTCGCAACACGCAAGGTCCTTACCGTCAACCAGGTACGTTTGCATGCACCCATCACGACACGGGAATGCTCTTCTCCCGTGACGATGATGTGTCAGGGGACTGCAGTCCGTTGCGCCTTTCTCGGACAGCGTGTAGTTCATGTTTTTCATCACCGTCAATTGACATCCTGACACTGACTAACCGCATTGGAAAGGTTTTCGAGATCCTCCTCAGATGGGTCGAAACACGCAACTGGGAAGAGGCATTTTGGGCTGTCATCCCGAAGCGGAAATTTCAGGGTGTTGAACGTGTGAGAGGCAAGGATGACAGTAGCGATGACGAGGAGGTGAATGATCAAGATGAAAGGGGTGACGTATCCAACAAGGAAACACGCGAACTGGTGGAACGTGATAGCAAATACATGAGCGGAGGGGGTGGAAACGGTGTGTTAAATGACAGTGGATTTGCCGAGGCTTAAGCGAAGTAATATTTCCTGCAAGTTTGCAAACTTGAGGCTACTTGTGTG
>Ga0307518_10000841_pt1 | contig 22988 bp, 19 predicted proteins | sample 25_EM_MG_FD_203889 | JGI IMG/M metagenome (GOLD analysis project Ga0307518, IMG submission 203889) | Populus trichocarpa ectomycorrhiza microbial communities from riparian zone in the Pacific Northwest, United States - 25_EM | ecosystem: Host-associated > Plants > Roots > Unclassified | place...
GGTAGCTATCCTTTCTATGCGTTATTGTTATTCTTCGGTTTAATGCAGATATAGAAAGAGAGATGAACGTGAATCAATCGTGTGTTGTGGCTGGTAAAATAAAGCACATGCAGCAGCAGGATGTGGACGTGAAGGGAGGGAGGGGTTAGGAAGGAATTGAGAAAGTTTTGATGGGAAATCAGAATCATCAGCGTCATCATCAGGTGGTGAAAGTGAGGAGAGAAACGATTGCAGCATGCATGACATGTCTTCTCTGCAATAAGTTACTTAGAGATGCCACCACCATATCTGAATGTCTGCATACGTGTCAGTCTCTCCTTCTCAATTCATTTCGCTTCCAAATCCTTGATTATGTTTTGCCTTGTTCATGATCTAATCTGGGTCATCGGTGGTTTTTTTTTCTGGATTTGTTGGCCTGCTTCTTCTTCCCTTTTGTCTTGCTTTGACTCGGTACTTGTGTAATTGTGTTTAAAGAATGTGGGGATTTAGCACTTTCTTCTGCACCAGGATCTTTGATGATATCGATCTCTTTCTAGCTAGATTCTTTGCTTGATGAAATTACTGTTTGCATGTTGGGCCAACAGTAACATATTTTAGCCAATTGGGAAGTCTTTTAGCTCTCTTTTGGTACAATTTTTATTTATCTTAGACCATATATCTAGCTAGCTGCTACCTTTCGAGTTAATTTTTTTTTTTTGTGTAGAACTGTATTCCAGGTTTCATCTTCCAATAGTATTGTGTGCTACTTTGACGATGAACTTTGTATTATTCATGCGGATTAAATGTTGCTGAATGCTGATATTTTTAAGTTTATCAAGTCAGTAAATGAAAAAATATTTGATTTTTTGTATTTCATCCAGTTTGCAGGAAGTGTATATATCGGAGGATATCAAATGAAGGATTAGATAGCTGCCCAATATGCAACATCAATCTGGGCTGTGTTCCTTTGGAAAAATTAAGGTCAGATATTAGCTGTTTTTGTTTAGGTGAGATTTGAGTGGATGGATTTCCGATATGCTTAGTTGGGCTGTTGTTTATACTGCCATAGAATGCAATTGCTATTTGGTCAATATGTTCAGGCAACAATAGAATTCTGCTCATTTATCATACATATACATGCAGAATGTAGATTATAAGTTGTAGAGGACCTGCAAATTTTGGTAAAAAAATTAGGTTTTTGTGTTTAAATCGTTCAATGTGCATGCATTGGTAAATGGTAAACAGGCCAGACCACAATTTGCAAGATGTGAGGTCCAAGATTTTCCCATACAAAAAAAGAAAGGTAGAGGCACCTGAAGTTGCAGAGTCAGTTGCATTACCAGTTACTAGAAGAAAGGAAAGGTCGCTCTCATCATTGGTGGTCTGCACTCCTAAAGTTTCCACGCACACTACTACAACAGGAAGAAGAACGAAACCTTTTCCAAGAAAGGCTGCTGCTTTACGAGGTACCAATTTTTCCATTGAAAAACCCAATAACAAGGAACATGTTCCTGTTGAAGATAGTCCAGAGAGCTCAAGTTCACCCGAAACTCTGAAAAAACCTAATCAGAACATAAAGCAGGTAAATATTAACCGTTATATCTACTTTGTGTGGATGCCTAATATCATTCTAATTGGCTGTTAATATAAACGTCCACTTTCGTTTCTAGTATCTTGAGAAGCAGTCCAATTTTCTAAAAAGTCTAAGAACTGCATGTTTAACAAGTGCAGAATTCTCCCTGTACTGAACCCAGCCAACCTGATCCTGATGAAGCAGAGAATGGGACTGAACCAAGGGATGGGAAATCAGATCTCTGGCAACCTTTAAATTTTTTGGTGGAAGTTGCGAACAGAACCAAGTCATTCAAGTCTAGTCCACAACTTAATGATGCTAAATCAGAATCTCGACCTGTCCATGACAATGAACCTCGAGCGCTTAGAACCAAATTTAAGGGAAACAAAGACAAATCAAAAGTAAAGGATGAAAAGAATAATATCGATAATGTCTCTGAGGGACCAGTGGAACCAAAAAGGTTGCGCAGAATACGTCAAAAAAGGGCAGTGTTTAATAACATTTCAGGCATTTCATCCCCGGCAGTGCTGGACACTGCTGCTGCAAAGCAAGAAAGAAGAAGTGGTACTGTTTGGTTTTCATTATTGGCTTCTGAACAGTGAGAACCAACTCCAGCTCTTTAACTAGAAGAAACTTTCTGTACTAGGAGTCTAGAATATTGGAACGTGTTTGCTTACTTAAATGTATTTTCACTGTGTTCATATAGTTATTTCACTTCTTTTTTTCAGGGAAGGAGAAGCACCCTTGCCACAAATTCCTTCAAGTTACTTAAGGCTAAAGTGAGTTTCTTTTGTCTTCACTGCAATATTGTATGAACTCTTCATCGCATTTGCTGGATACTTTACCTTTTGTTTTGTTATGATTTATGAAGATTCCTTCCTGGCTTTTTTTATTGTGAAGATATTATTCCAAGTTTTTGGTACTTGGTAGCTGGGAGTACAATGAAAAAATTTGCTCGCGTTATGCTGGTAGATGCTAGAACAACATTCACTGCCTGAGAGAGTAAGCTTAACCTTTAATCATGCTTAGGTTAGAGGCTTAGAACTGTAAAGATGAAGGGAAGGCCTCCAAGGATGTGGTTGAGGTGGTAAGAATTGCGAGAAAACACGGTAGCACATATTTGTGAAAACAATGAAATTTTTTTTCATTGAAGCATCTCATTAATCTAAAGTCATCCTTCCTCTGTTACACAACTCATTCCTTATAGAGGTCTGGAGGTTGCAGTATGGAAAGTGCAGGTGGGACAGCCAGTTGACCTATCGATTTCAGAGATTGTATCTCGAGATGTATGTTACCAATCCTGAAAAGGGACAGGTTATCTAAATTGACTAACTATTTAATAGATTCCATGCGCGTCTCAGCATATATGTAGATAGTTTCGGTCTGTAACTTACAGCTGAACCAGTCATTAAAACTATGCTGGTCCGCTTTCAGTCCCACCTGATGGAAGGTGCTGCTGACAACCTGAAAAACCACTAATTCCTCCCAAAATTTAAGGCCCATTTTAGATATTGTAATAGGCCACTTAACGTGTTGCTTTTATCTTTATTGAATTGTTTGACAAGTTTTCTCACATTCAAACTATTCAATAGTCCTCATAAACACACTCTGGAATCTTGATTTGTAAATTAATGTAGTTCTGTGCACTGTTGTTGTGCTAATTTATGTCTGTTACCTATTATTTTGCCGTCATTTTTCAGCATTTCTTTTGGCTACTTTTCAGTAATTAAAATTTGAAATAAGAAAATAAGCTTTTTTGGTGAATAAAGTAAAGCAATCAACTAATTCTTGGAGATGTTTCACTTATTTCGCCCTATGCCAGGGATGGAAATGTACCTGTTTCTTTCATCCAGAAGTACTTGATGAAGAAGCTAGACCTCGCTAGTGAAGCTGAGGTGAGATGTCGTTGACAAGCTTTACATTCAGATCATTTTTAGTGTCAATTAGGTGTTTTTTTTAATGCAATTACAAAACAGTCATGGACCTTGGATTTCCATACCCTATCAACTCCAAGTTGAGCATGCTATTGTGTTCTTACGCACAAGTTCTTGTCATGTTAAAAAGATTGAAGTACAAGAGATCTCAATTAAGCACTAAGATCTCAATTAAGCACTAAGATCATCAAGTTTTGTCTTTAACAATGCATGTGCTGCTCTCTTCCTTTTCTTTTTTTGAGCCCTGCATTTTTCATTAGCGTACATTACTCATGAACCAATAATCTCATTAGTCCTGTCCCCTCTTAAAGTCTGATTTCCTGTTGCATTTGCTCCTGCAATAATGTGAGCAGAATTATTATGAATCGGAAATTGTTTCTTTCTTAGGAAAACAAATATTTTGGATGTATTCTGCCATTAGTAAAGGTTGAACAAAGTATTTATTTAAATCAAAAGGAAGCATTTTCAATTAAGCAGTAGAAACTATAGCAAATACATTATCATTTTGCCTCGCGGGCATTCAATAACAGTTTTAGTATAGAAAGAAGCTTGTCTAGTTCTCATTCTTGTAACTCCTCTGGTTGGTATTCTTTCAGGTTGAGATCAGATGCATGGGAAGACCGGTGATCCCTACATTACTATTGTATAATTTAGTTGATCAGTGGCTACAAACAGTGCCGAAGACTGAGCAAGTACCAGTAACTGCTGGTTTCTCGGCAAAGGATTATGTGATGGTGCTTGCCTACGCTCGAAAGGTCCCAAACCAATAACAATGCTTTTCTCCAACTTGTTGTTCCATCACATCATCAATAATCCATATGCTTCTTTGAACCCCGGGGTAACAAAGTGAGATTTTCTCCTCGGCTTGTATATTTTGAGCACGTCTTTCATGACTAGTTCCTCCACAATATCTGTGGAGTCTTTGGTTTATCCAAACCAGGCTGCTGCAGGGAAACAGGGGGTGAAAAGGAATTCTTTGATTCATGATTATATAAATGCAGGCAATCTGCACAAGCTGGTTAGCCTTCAGTGATGAGGTGCAAGTTCACGGGTGTTCTTCCAGATACTGTATGAGGTGCAAGTTCACGGGTGTTCTTCCAGATACTGTATGATTACACACCACCTAGCGCAAGACTTTCTACGGAGACCAACACATCTTTCTTGGCTGCATGTTGCACGATATGCGTGCTAGATGATGCTCTATTTGTTTAATCAGACTTACGCTCCCATTATTTTCTATGGTTGATTATTCATTGTAGGCAGAGATGGACCTGCTTCGTTGGCTGCCCTCCACGATAGAAAGTTTTGTTTTTTGAGCCTTTTTTTCGACTGCACTGAGATTTCAGATTTACCCCAGTTATTATTCCTAGGATATTTGGGTTTATTTAACTATTAACAAGATGCGACCGATAAAATAATTATTAATTAAAAAAAAATGTTTTTTTAATGGGTAGTGCTTCATGTATGATAGAGAAAATAATTATTTATAGTTAATAAAATTTTATACAAATTATAACTAGTATAAGTTATCAATTTGAACTCAAACTCGGATTTTCTACATTTTATTTAGTATATTAACAGTCTTTGTTATATTCATACGCATGGTATGTCACATACAAAAATTCTTATCTCGGCCGCCCGGTCTTCATGCCCTCTGGGTCAGTTCATTATCTCGGCCCGCCTAGACTACAAGAAAGAGGAAAAGATCAGCGAAAAAGGATACTTCGTGATCAGGAATCGCATTTTTAGTTTTACAAGACTTGCAAAATTCCTGATACTTCAGCCAAGTGTTCTATAATAATTCACTTGCTAGGTGCACTGTAGTTTGTCGCTCTTCTCTTCGTTTTTTGCAAGAACAAGAGTTGTCCTCTTCTCTCTTTTTTATCATTTCATGTTCTCTTGTTTTATTTTAATAATGTTTTTTATACAAATTTTGTATCGAATAAAATCAAAACACGGAATTAAACCTTTAAATCTCAACAGGACTATCTGTAGGAACCATAGGCTTCTAACGGCTATCTAAACCCTCCACAAAACCATCAGCGGTGCCCTCAATGTGATGGGATAATAGGAAATTATGCAGATAAGTGCTGTGAAAAGTATGGGTTTTTGATAACCTCAATGGTAAATTCCAAGTTGCATAACTTGACCTTCATAACATGGAAATTGGGGGAAAGTGAATGACTCGAGCTTCAGAGATGCCACCGTGGATTTTACTCTAACACAAAATCACGAGGCAACTTCAGATGTATTGTACTAAAAAAATCAGCTTCATGGGATAGGATTTTGTAAAACAGCCAAATATTCTACCTTCAAATGCTAAAAAGATAGATATGATATACAGGACCTTATCATTATCAAACACACAATTGGAAAAATAAATCACTAATTCATCACATTCCTCGAATGAACGCTACTACGGCATAACAACATGAACTGAAAATGCATGCGAGAATTCGTGAAAAGACCATAAGCATAAGCAGATATTATGGTTATAGTGTACTTAAAGAGATCGCCACTGAATCATCATTATTTGCCAAAGAAAATAATCTTACACGTTCCATAGACCCAGTAAGAAAAAGAGATCACTTCCGGAACCACTCCTCCAATCAGGCACAAAACAAGCTAGGAACCAAGAACTCTGCCAAAAAACTAGCGGGGAAAGGGAGACCCATGGTGAAAGAAGCTTTTAAAGTCACCAAAACATGGATTGTGACAACGGGAAAGCCACTAACTTTGCATGGCCAGTGACAGCAATATTGCTAACTTTCCTTTGTCAATTCTTCACTTGCAAGTTCCTCAAATGGAGCCAATGCAATAGATCCACCTTTAAATGAAAATTTTTCCGCAATATTTTCATTACAATCCAAGATACTCAACGTTATTGCGTATAAAGAAAGCTTCGTACTTCGAAACTTATGGGCGACCATCCGGATCATCTCTGTTCGTGAAAAAAGGAAGCCAAAAGGAGACCATCACGCACTTATGCCACTTTTAAGCCCAAGAAAAGGGAAATTCAGTATCAGTCCCACCTTTCAAAAAAATTTACACAAAAAAAGAAGACTAGTAGCATGCTTCGCTTGCATTGCTAAGTTCAGATCCCAGACTTCCACTGGAACACCAACCTTGAACCCTGCTATATCCGGATGTTTGTGTACTGTAACCAAGTTCACATCAAAAGAAACAACACAGGCAATAGCACCAATCTATTTACACCAATGGGCTGGTAACTCATCGGCGCACTCTTACAACATGAGAGCTAGGATTTGGGTTCGAGTCCCGGATCAGTAAACATACAATTTTCATCTCAAAAAACACCATTTTTACTACGAATTCATACTAAAGCAACTTCAGTTTAAACCTAACAAAACTCATACAAATTTAAGTGTACGTAGAAAACCAACAACATATAACATCAACAGCAATAGAGAAAAGGACTACAATAAAAAGAAGAAGTGAACACATTTCTGCATTAAAATCCAAAGAAATCATTTATTCCCACCATAAGAAGTACTACTTCCTTTAACAACGCTAAAGAAGGTACAAAACACCGTCATTAACCAGCTGTTTCTTCACTGGTTCTTCAATCATAGCAACATTTACAACACATTCATCCCACAAAAAATTAACACTACCCTATTAAGCAAAAACCTAAAAAAAAAAATTAAACAAGAGAAAAAAAAAACGAATCAGGTCAAGATTGATCATCTAAGCAGAGAAAAAACCGCTGCTCCTGCCGAAATTATGTATGTTTTAGCAGACTTGTGCGTATGAAATTAAATTCCAGCAGAAAAATATGAAATCCAAAGCTAAGAATCTTACTTTTAAAAGCGAGCGTGGCCCGCTCTCGTAGGACTCCCCACAAAAGACAGCAAACTTCCATCAGCCACATCTTGGTCATCCGAATACATATCATCAGTTCTTCTAAACGCAGCGTGCAAGACAACAATAGCAGCTCCAATCAAAAGCGAAACCAAGACATTTAACCACACGTGTGTGAAAATCAAAGCAACAATAGTAGCGACACCGAGCAAACCAAGCACCACACGATCATCAATCGTGCGGTGGAAAATCACCAATGGCTGGTCACGAAAGAAGTAAAGGAAAAACCAGGCGACGAAGACGATCAAGAAGACAATCATTGAGAGAGGGTGCCATAAGAGGCTTAAGAAGAGGATAGAGAGGATTATCATTGTGTAATTAACGCGAAAGTAGGAGAGGTTCCGTTTTATGCGGATTGTGGTATCGCCGAGGGAGCCTGGGCGCGCGAAGGAGGAGAATTCAATTAATTCGCGCCATGGGCGGCGGGTGGCGAAGATGGTGGATGTCGTATTGGTGGCGCGTGTGAGGAAGGTGGACGAGGGTGCGGTGGGGGGAAAGGAACCGTACGAAGCTGGAGATGGAGAATTCATTGAGAAAGACGAAAGAGGAGAGATCGGTTCGTTGTTACAGAGGGAGTGGCGGTTTTGTGGATCTCTATAAAGAAGGCATTTCCTTTTTTAAGGGCTAGATATTTGTCGGGGAAGAGCGCAGAGGGCAGAGGCTTGTGAAGACGACGCCGTGTTAGGCATTTTAAAGAGGATGTGGTGTCGTTTCGGCTTCTTTAGCGAGCTGGGGGGGGTGGGGGGCCAGCAAGGAATGGGGAGTAAATTCGGTCCAATAATGAAAATATGTTATAAAATTTGAGAGAGAGAAGCCTTGACAGGATAAATGAATAATCAATGTCCAAGTTGTCACGTTTATGGGCATTGCACACTCTCTCTCTTTTTTTTTTTTAATTTTGAAAACTGTTTTTAAGAAATAGAAAATACAAAATAATTGTATAAAAAAAACCTAACAACCGGACATAAAAAAAATATCAGCATGGCTAGTGAAAATTTGCAAATAGTTTTCCTATAAAAAAAATAAAAATAAGGCAACAATACAAAATTGGCCCCAGTCTTACGATTTTGGTACAAAAGGCACAGTGCATTGCTACAATTAAAGAGAAAAATCTACTCTTGAAAGATTGACAAAAGAAAAATAAAATTATAAGCTAATAGCTTGCAAATCAAAAGTAGAAAAAGGAATATGAGGGTGTAGCTTTGTTCAAGTTTTAAGTTTCTTCTCTAAAAATTATCAGTTTGACTTTTATAAATTTTAGGATTATTGGAGACTTACATGGTCGTTAATTTCAGGACTCGTAAGATTAGTTGAGGTACGCGTAAACTAGACCGAAGACTCTTATTAATAATAATAAAAATAAGAAAATAGAAAAAGGATGTGGTGTGAGATAGAAAGAGCATCTTTTTTCTTTCTTGCCAGCGAGTTTGCGTTCAGGGTCATCCACTGCAACTGGGGTGCCGTACGGGGAAGATTGGAGTGAGGGAGAAGCACTCTACACGAGTAACATGTTCGTGAAACTTGTCAAATAACCATCTCAACCCAAAAGCTTAAGCTTTTCGGTGAGGTCTCATGATATAATTTATATTATTCTCTAACACACCCCCTCAAGTGAAAGCCTTTTGGACTTGAAACTTGCACAGACCCATATTACCTTTGTGCTTAATTTTAATCAAATAAATAAGGATGGTGAGATTCGAACTCAAGATCACTTGGTCATCAAAGCTCTGATACCATGTCAAAGAACCATCTCAACCCAATAGCTTAAGCTATTAGATGAGATTTTAGAATATGATTTATATTATTGTCTAACAATTCCTCAGCAAGCTCGGGATGCTTTTATCTACTTTGTATGGAAAGCAAGAAACATAAGATCTTGATGCTGCAGTGCGATCACTTAGGCGGTGCGACTAAAGGCTCACAGCAACTGATATGAGGTTCTTCGCCGTGCACAGATGGAACTTCTCTTGCTGGCACTCAGATAGTATTCCTTACTTACATTTTGTTGATTGCATTATGTAAAAGCTCTTATAGCAGGGCCAACACCTACTGAGTTAATTTCCCTTTCATTAAATGAAGAAAATCTCTGTTATCCATGGATAAGAAATAGATTGATAACCACCTGTATATTAACTGCTTGGCTCGCTGAAATGATGATCTTGATGAGAGAAATTAAGACGGCTCAGGCACAAAAGATAAACTTGCAGATTTGTTAAACGGTATACCATTATATAATTTCACACCGATTGTAGTAGCAGCAAAGCCAATCGAGCTGAACGTACTCACTGCATTGACCCATCTTAAAGAGTGGATATCTGTGAGCTGCGAGAGAGAGTTCAAAGGCTCCAAAGAAGATAATGAAGTGCTGTAAGGTCAGCGTACAGTCCTTGTGATAATTCTTGTAAACAGCCTGCAGAGAAAAGGAATGCAGCAATTTGAATGGCCATGTTATTGCCCAAAGAAGCCACCTGCTGAAAAAAAGCAACAGATCAGTAACCCCAGAATCCTTCAAGAATCAGATAAACAGATGGTGAAGAAAGCAAAAACTAGAAATCCCATTATTTTTTTACGGAACAAGCAATGCATTTGAACATTCCTCCCATCCCATCTCCACGAAGACGCAATCAATAGACTCCATGATGATATTTGGAGTTCTGGGCCCAATTTCCCGTTTAAAGTAATCAATTTCATAGAATAGGATTTAGTAAAAGCGCCAAATAATCTACCTTCACACGCAAAGAAGACAGAAATGATATACAGAACCTTGTCAGTATGAAACATACAATTGAAAGAAATAAATCACTAATCCATCACATTCCTCGAATGAACGCTACCAAGGCATAACAACATGAGAGAATTCGTGAAAAGACCATAAGCATAATCAGATATTATGGTTGCACTACTCCAAGAGATCACCACTGAATCATCAAAGAAAATAATCTTACACATTCCGCAGACCCAGTAAGAAGAGAGACTTCTGGAACCACTCCACCAATCAGGCACAAAACAAGCTAGGAACCAAAAACTAGTGGGGAAAGGGAGACCCATAGTGAAACTAGCTTTTAAAGTCACCAGAACAAGGATTGTGACAACAGGCAAGCCACTAACTTTGCATGGCCGGTGACATCAAACTTTCCTTTGTCAGTTTTTCACTTACAAGCTCCTCAAATGGAGCCGATGCATTAGATCCACCTTTAAATGAAAACTCTTCCGCAGTATTTTCGTTGAAATTCAAGAGACTCAACATTATTGCAAATAAAGAAAGATTCGTACTTTTAAGCATATGGCAAGCAACAATCTGGATCATCTCTGTTACAGAAGCCGGAAGGAGACCTTCACGCACTTATGCCACTTTTAAGACCAGGAACAGGGAAATTCAGTGTTAGTCCACCTTTCAAAAAAAAATACAGAAAAAAAAACTAGTGTCACTTGCATTTCCAAATTCAGATCCCAGACTTCCACTAGAACACCAACCTTGCACCCTGCTATATCCGGATGTTTGTGTATTGTAACCAAGTTCACATCATAACAACCAACATGAGCTATAGCACCATGGTGCGTGTTTGGGAGTGTGGTTGTGGTTGTGGTTGCTTTTCAAAGTGCTTTTCACTCAGAAAAGTATGCCAATAATATTTTTTTTTTATTTTTTAAAAATCATTTTTGATATCAGCACATCAAAATGATCTGAAAATATCAAAAACATATTAATTCAAAGCAAAAAAAAATTCAAATTTTTTCAAAAACGCTTTTAAAATGCAGTGTCAAACACGCATGAGCGGGCTGGTACCTCATCGAGACTCTCATACGACATGAGAGCTAGGATTTGGGTTCGAATCTCAGATCGATAAACACTATTTTCATAAAATAAAACACTACTTTTTACTACATTTAGCAATAAGCATTAATGCTTTAGCTTTTTTATAATTTGTCCTTGTTTGGCAATTTTATTTTTTTTAGGTTTAATAAGTATTGTAATTTATAATATATTTTGATAACTTAATATTTTATTGTCACAGTGAATATTGAAATGCTTTGACTTTTTACAATTTAGTTCTCAACCTTTTTTTTTTTTGCAATTTTATCATTTAGCATTGGATTTTATGGGTATTGAATTTTATAATTTATTTTGAGACATTGACATTTCACAATAGCAATGAATAGTGAAATGCTTTGGCTTTTTACAATTTGATCCTCAAGGTTCTTTTTAACAATTTCATCCTCATGTTGGATTTTTCAAAATACATGTGCGTTATAAAACCCCGAATAATATTATTGATATTAATAAAAGATGTCATTACTCTTTGTTTTGAATACAAATATTGGGGTTGTTACACGCATGGTGAAAATTGTAAATTTAAAGTTTTTTTGGAGTTTCAAAAACCCAGTTAGATAAATCTAGAGTTGTTTAGGATTTATATAATGATTATTTGAAGATTATATATTTTTTTTTTACTTTAAATATTTACTTTAAAATTGAATTAGAAACTTAAAGGTAGTGAACCTACCTTCAAATGGATGCATAGGGACGTACACAGGCGATTCCTGCAGTTCTGCCTTTGTAACTAGCTGCAAGGGTTGCAAGCATTCACGAGTATTTGACATAGAATATCAAAATTCAATGTGAGATAAATGCTTGTCCTTGCTATGAAGGCAAAATGAGGCCTTAAAATGTGATTCTAATACACATAGGAACAGCTTGCAAGATGCGTATGCATAGAATATCTGTTCATGCCAGTTTGATTTTGACTTTCATTTTTGAAACCCCAGGTGACATGGATGTCGAATTATGGTTCATGAATTCAGACCAAAACCATTTCTATATATATCTACTGGGAAGCTTACATTATTCTGCATGAAAAGCGCTTGCTAACTGAAAACAAAAACCCTTTGAAATCCAGTATCTGATTCTAAATTATTCTAATACCAAAAGAAAATATAATTCTGCATCAATAAATTTCAATGAATTATGCATACATTCTGTATATTTGGACAAAAAAAATATGATTAGTTATTTATGTCTTGTAAATTTCTTCAGATGGGCAGTAGATTCGATAGGACTGGATCCTATGAATAATAATAAGGAAGCAGTAAAGCTACTGCCTAGATTCGATAGGACTGGATCATTCATAAGATGAACGAAATTAAGAACTGAGCTACAACTAAAAAAAAAAAACCAGGATGAAAAAAATGGGAAAGACATACCTTGTGAATCACATTGTTTCTCTTCAAAATGTACAGCAGGAATGTTCCAAAAATCCGTGACTCGAGAAACCAGGCGAAAATCTTGACAGGAAATCCAGCCATGCGAGGAGCTTATGAAACAGACGCAAATTTTAGCATATATATGCACATATTAGCTATTCATAAACTCAAGCATATGTCTGCAACAAATATATGCAGGCAAGTATAGGCATATGCAGAAGGGCATTTATGCCAAGCAAGACTTCAATAGCTTGCCTTGAAGTTTCTGCTTTTGGTAAATATGGTTTTAATTAAATGATGAAGAAAGGACCTGAAGCACAACGAAACCAGTCCAGAGTAAGTGATTTCACTATCATTGTTTCCAGGATTAATAAATTGTAAACATTAGTTAAATCAAACAAACAAAAGTACTCTACTGCAGGAAGATCTGTTCAAGCAACCTGACTTGATAGAATCTATGTCCAAACAGTTAGTTTCAGTACCATATTAACAAAAAGTCCAGAATTTCGCAAGAAAGAACATCCAAGCATGGTTGACATGATAGTTATGATATGTTGGTTCAAGATTGTCTGCCTATAAAGTGATAGAATGGTAAATGAGTCTCAACGCTTCGAGATTAAAACACTGAAACTTGTCTACAGATATCTCATCAGCAAAAACTCCTCAACTTAACCCTCCCATATTGAACTTGAACCTTGATTGTTTCTGTGATAAGGCTATATGCAAAAGAGTGCTTCTTAACAGGAAACAGAAAGACTCTGCTAGACTGCCAGTACAACTAGTACCAACACATGATATGATAACCAAACAGGCTTAAGTCAAGAGAGCCAGAGCATACAAGGAGGATTTAAAACAAATCAAAAATTCTCAGGAGAGGCTAAATAAAAAGAGAGAATGGCTTTTATATCAGGTAACGAGCCATACCAGGCGTGTAAGCAAAATGTATGTGGCTTGCTTGGGCAAGCACCATCTTTTCAAGAGGAGGTAGCGCAGCTTCAATGTTTTGCACGCGAACCATCAATTTATGACTTCCAGAAGCTATACTCGTCACTCACTCTTGTAAGCCATGGAAAACCTCTGCTGCAAATCTACAAAGGAGCTCAGATATGCTATTTAGTTAGATTAGCCACTTGAGATTTTGTAGTCAAAATCAAAGTAAAGGTGCATGTTCTGTATTGTTAACAAACAAAATATCTCCAGTAATTAAAAAATTTGAAAAATCTTTAAAAATAGAAAACCTCCTAACGAGAGACAAATCATACTTACAGTTAAGAAATCACTCTAATTTCTCCTATTTGAGTTGAATTAATAGTACAATTGTAAAAGCCGGTTATATTCTAACCCAACCAAAAAAAAAAAAAATAATAATAATAATAATAATAATAATATAGTAGTAGATAAATAAATAAATAGTAAGCAAACATTTGAAGGGGCAAAATTAAACAAAAAAAAGTTATAAGGCATTAATTTATTGAGAAAGAACAGATGGGGACAAATTTGAAAAATGCTAAACAAAAAAGGTCAATGTACAAATTTAAAAAATGAGACTATATAAATGCTCTTTTTTTTTCTTCTTTTGGCCGATGGCTAGAAGCCATAAGAGAGGGAAAGGATTTGAGTGATTTTTAGTTGTTTCCTGGCAAATTATATAAAAACAAAAAAAAAAGTATAATTAGACTGATTAGCAGTTAGAAAGAAGAATTAAGAGGGGTTATTTAATGCTTGGAACTTGTTTTGAAGAAAGAAATCTAAAGCTAGAGTTTAAAAAGGAAGAAAAAAGAAACCTGAATTTTTCTTACATCCGTTCCTTGAATCTTTATCCAAGAAAGTTGAAGAACATGTTTAGAATGATTAATTGTTATAATTTTGTATATTGATGGGGAAATTAAATTGCTATGATTATGTAAATTTGGAGATTTATGGTATTAATTATTGAAATGATGCAATTCATGATTGAACTATATTAGGAAGCATAAATTATTAATGGGTAAGTGTTTAATTTAGAAATGGAATAAACAAACCCCTCCCTCTTTTTTTGTTATTGGTCTCGGCAAAAGAAGAATTTTTTTGAAGATTGAAGAATTTAATGCAATTGTTTAAGAATTGTGGGAATTTATGTGCTTATAAATGTTAATAAATAGAAAGGTGAAGGATGTTACAAAAATAAAATATTCACCCTTTTTCCTTAAAGGAATTTCAGCCATGACATATAAAAAGGAGAAAAAGAATTTTGACTTGGATTTTGTTAACGTAAAAGAGTGATTTTTGATGAATCAGATGGATTACTAGAGAATTAGAAAGTTAATTTTGATGAAGGGTTAAAAAGAAGAATTTTATTCTTCTTAACTTAAAATGAAATGAGATTTTTATCATTTGGTTATGAATAATAATTGACATGTTGATTTTTGTGCTGGTGCAGAAGAGATCGCAGGACCTAATCAGCAATATAGGACCACTTCACGCCCACAAACATCAGGTAGGTGTTAAATACCCTATAATAAATTAATTGCTTAATTTAATATTTTAAAAGAAATTTCCTTTGATTGTAATTTTAATGTAGAAATTGTGAAATAAAAAGAATGGAAATAATGCTCTGTTAAATAAATGGGAGTGCCAAAAGAATATTTACTGGTTAATGGAATTAATGCCTTGTTAAATAAATGAACGCGTAGAAATATTATTTCCTGATTAATGGAAATAATGCCTTGTTAAATAAATAGACGTGCTGAAAGATTATTTCATGGTTAATGAAAATAATGTCATGTTGAAATGGGTACATTAGTTGAACTATTTCCTTTTCTTCTTACCTGAACTTCAGATATAATGTACTAATCAATGGACAACCTGAGAAAGTCATATCTTGGTTAATGAAGAAGATATCTAATGAAGGATTGGCAAAATTAAAATTTAGATTAAATTAATAAATTGATGATAAATACTTCATTTAATAAGCTAGTGTGTATGTTATTATGTATGCTTTAAATAGACCTTATTTAAATTGTGTATTATTAATAAGTGTAAATTTTCTAGTTTTTACCAAATGTTCACATGTTCTATAAATATGTTGTTAGGTACATCACACTCTCGAGCTGGAAAGTAGAAGCATAGATGAAAATCTTTGTTTAAGTTAATTTTTGTATTGGAAGTATTGATAGTATGTTTTATATCGCCGGTTTATTAAGAAATTTTAAAATATTTAAATTATTCTTTTACCAGATATGTAATTCAGAACAATGCCCTTACTTTAATTAGTAATATAGTTTTGTTGTATTTATATTTAAATATGTTTGTGTCCTAAGAAATTAATGTTATTGTAAATAAATTAGTTTTAAATATTGTGTATGAAATCATACAATGTTAACTATATAAAAAAAAATGAAACTACTGGGGATATGGAAATTGATGCATTTAGTATAGTTGCGATGTTTATTTATATTGGGATGAGTTTGCGGTTATTATTTATAAGTTTTGATTTTCAGTCAATAACTTAGTATTAAAAATAAAAAGAAAATCCTGCTGAAATTTTTAAAAAAATATTTACTTAAAAAGAGACTAATTAACTTTTTTAAATAACTTTTTTTCAAGGCCTCGACAACAATCACCTCTTTAATTAAAAATAAAAGAAATAGAAACTGAAAAGAAAAAATAAGAGAAGAAGAACACCAAACTCGGCAAGATCGCCTAAGTGACGCAAGATCCCAACCAAGCCATCAACAGCAACACCATGGAGCACATCTTTTGAATCTCCATCATTGTTTGCTTCCTTATAAAGCTCACCCTGTCCTAATTTATACTCATTTCTCACTTCAAACCGAACCTTTTCGGTTTTTGGTTCTTCTCTTCTCTCTTTATCTCTTTTAAAGAAGAGATTCTTCTCTATTTTAGAGTGAAATAGCAACAGTATTAGTACAGTAATGCATTCAAAATTTAATGAACAAATGAATGAAATAATAACAATAATTTTATTATTTATGTTCAAATCGTTAAAACGGTTTTGAAATTATGTTATTACATAATTTCATCTAATTTTAATAATTTTACCCGAGTTCAACTTAATTTCATTTATTTTTGAGTTTTTAAAATAATTTTACATTAAGTATATATTGAGTCGTAAAATATTTCGAGTCAGTGATTTTAACACCATGGTTTGACTACATCTGGGCGGAGTTTGACTACATCTGGGCTGAGTTTGACTACATCTGGGCTGAGTTTGACTTGAGGATGAAATTCTGGTGGAACCGGATCCCGAGACGGGGAAGCCATAGTTACCGTTGCGTGTCGAGCGATAGGCGATGGCAAATCTTGCTCGTCCAGATACAAGTCATCAGTTCTTCTAAACGCAGCGTGTAAGAGAACAATAGCAGCTCCAATCAAAAGCGAAACCAAGACATTTAACCACACGTGTGTGAAAATCAAAGCAACAATAGTAGCGACACCGAGCAAACCAAGCACCACACGATCATTAATCGTGCGGTGGAAAATCACCAATGGCTGGTCACGAAAGAAGTAAAGGTAAAACCAGGCGACGAAGACGATCAAGAAGACAATCATTGAGAGAGGGTGCCATAAGAGGCTTAAGAAGAGGACAGAGAGGATTATCATTGTGTAATTAACGCTAAAGTAGGAGAGGTTCCGTTTTATGCGGACTGTGGTATTGCCGAGGGAGTATGGGCGCTCAATTAATTCGCGCCATGGGCGGCGAGTGGCGAAGATGGTGGATGCCATATTGGTGGCGCGTGTGAGGAAGGTCGACGGGGTGCGGTGGTTGGGAGGGAACCGTACGAAGCTGGAGATGGAAAAGTGACTGAGAAAGACGAGAGGAGAGATCGGTTCGCTGTTACAGAGTGAGTGGCGGTTTTGTGGATCTCTATAAAGAAGGCATTTCCTTTTTTAATGGCTAGATATTTGTCGGGAAAGAGCGCAGAGAGCAGAGGCTTGTGAAGACGACGCCGTTTCGCTTCTTTTGCGAGTTGTAGGGGTAGAGAAAAGGGTAGGCCGGCAAGGATTGAGGGTGTAAATTGGGGCCAATAATGAAGAGATGTTATAGACATTTAGAGAGAGAGACTCGACTGAATAATTAATGTCCAAGTTGTCACGTTAAGCATCGCACATTGTCTTTTATTTTTCTTAATTTGAAAACAGTTTTTAAGAAATAGAAAATAGAAAATAATGGTATAATAAAGTAACAGCTGGGACATAAAAATAAAAAATAAAATTTATCATGGCAAGTGAAGATTTTGCGAATAGTTTTTTTATCAAAAAATAAAAATAAAGCAACAGTACAAAAATTGTCCCAAATTTTACAATTTTGAATCAAAAGGCATACTGCTTATCTACCCATTAAAGAGAAAAATCGAATCATGAGAGATTTAATAACAATAATAATAAATAAATAAAAATAAAAATAAAATTATAAGCTAATAGCTTGCAGACCAAAAGGAGAATAAGGATTCGGTGAGAGAGAGAGAGAGGCATTTTTTTTTCCTTGGCAAGAGGGTTAGAATATGTGCGAGTTTGCGTTTAAATAACGATTTAGAAACACAGATAAAACTATATTTTATAAAATTTTAAATTATATTTTTTAAATCATTTTAATATATTTTTAAATAAAAAAAACATTTCAAAAACAATGACTGCACTTCCATCTCCGGCCTTAACAAGGACATCCAGTGCCACTAAAGTAGCTGGTGGGCCTTACGGGGAAGCTTGGAGAGAGGGAGAAGCACCTACTCTACTCGAGTAACATGTTCGTGAAGCTTCAGCGAGCTCGGCATGCTCTTATCTACTTTGTATGGAAAGCAAGAAACATGAAGATCTTGATGATGTAGTGCGATCACTTAGGCGGTGCAGAGCAACTAATATGCTTTCTCTGGAAGCTCAGGTTACGAGGTTCTTCGCCGTGCACAGATGGAACTTCTCTTGCTGGCATTCAGATAGTATTCACTACTTACATTTTGTTGATTGCATTATGTAAAAGCTCTTATAGCAGGGCCAACACCTACTGAGTTAATTTCCCTGTGATAATGCTTGTAAACAGGGAAGCTCAAAGGCTCCAAAGAAGACAATGAAGTGCTGTAAGGTCAGCGTACATTCCTTGTGATAATGCTTGTAAGTAAACAGCCTGCAGAGAAAAGGGAATGCAGCAATTTGAATGGCCACGTTATTGCCCAAGAAAGCCACCTGCTGAAAAAAAGCAATAGATCAGTAACCCTAGAATCCTTCAAGAATCAGATAAACAAATAGTGAAGAAAGCAAAAACTAGAAACCCCATTTACAAAACGGAACAAGCAATACATTTGAACATTCCTCCCATTCCATCTCCACGAAGAGGCAATCAGTAGTCTCCATGATGATATATGGAGTTTTAGGCCCATACGCCTTTCTTTTCCACTTAACCGAACGGGTTGCCGCCTTACGAAAACGACCTCGTTTTCACTTGAAGGGTGTCCGGTCCCATCCATTTTTTTTCTGCTCGCATGTCAAAATTCAATTGGCTCGTAAGCCGGACCTTAAAATAATACGATTGTAAGTGAAAAAAGCCCCATCCCTAAAAACCCAGCAAAATCTCCCTGCCCTCTGCTTCACCTAAGCTTTGTTGACGGGCAGTTCCCGATCCGTTGAAAATCAAGTAATTCTCTCTCGGTTTCTTACCTTCTCAACGCAATGGTTTACATGGCTTCATGGGACGAGTTCGTTGATCGATCCGTACAGTTGTTCCGTGCCGATCCTGATTCTGTATGCTACATTTTTCCCTTCGTTTATTTTTTTTTTTGGCTAATTTGCTGCTGTTTGGTTGCCTGGAGAATTAAAAGTAAAGAGAATCGAATTCTGATTCTTTTTTCATGTTTTCTCTTTGGCTTGAAACACATCATGGGTGTAATTCGAGGGAGACACTTTTGTTTTTGAATTTTCCGATCAAAGTGAACCCTATGATCGAATGATTGATTCTACTTTCTTCTCTTTTTTTTTTTCTAAATTATACCGATTTTTTTTTTATCGTTGTGCTATTTTATATTGCTAATTATTTTTTTTTATTGGTTTATCATGTGCAATTGAACTGGGTGGGGTTGTAGACTCGGTATGTCATGAAGTACAGACACTGTGATGGCAAGTTGGTTCTCAAGGTCACTGACAACAAAGAGGTAACGATCGATTTCATTTTAAGCCTTTTCTGTTTCGTTAGACACATGTGATTGAATCTGTGCTTAGATTTATATGGGTTTGTCATAGATTATATATATAATGCTGCCGTGTTTATTATTCTGTGATGAATGCTGTGCATTTGAGTTTAGGTTATATAAGAATCAGATTCTTATTGTTTTGCGAGGAGTTGTGTATGGTTTAGAATGCAATTTTGTGAAACTAGAGGGATATTGGTCTAAGCTGTGTCAGAACAATGGGTGCTTTCTGCTGTTTAATGTCGAATGTGGTTTTGATGTTATATTGTTTAATGAATCAGATTGGATTTCGGAGGTTGTTACTATGTTTGTTGGATTAGGTTGCCCCCAGTTAGTTTGAGATTGAGATTTAATTGAGGTGAGTTAATGGCTGCCTTGATGATGACTGGTTTGCTTTATCAAATGTTTGGATCAAGAATTCTCTTGTGAGAATGGATAATGCAATAGGGTTCATATCTGTTTTTCCATAAATTAAATAGTAGTCTGTTTGACTTTGCAGCCTTTTCTATGATTTTGATGTGCATATAGCTGTTTTGCTACGAAACTGTTACTCACTGATTACATGTAGAAGAAATTATTGTACAAATATGGCAGTCACTTACACAACCAGCATGCCCTGCAGAAAGTTAACCAGAAACCATGGGATTTCATGTTTGTCTAACATTCCTTCTCCTTTGATGCACGTGCATTCTTTTCACATTCGGCATCCTTTCCCCACTACTCTGGCTCCCCTTCTGGCCTTCCCCAACCCTCAACAGTGTGTGTGGGCGCGTGTGTGCATGAGCACGTTTGTGAATGAGTTAGGGAGAGAGAGATAGAGAAGGATGGTGGGTGGGAGGATGAACAAAAGATGATAAGGAATTTAGCAATGCTTCTGCGTATTAGCTTCTCATTTCCCCGGGATGTTTATTTCCTGAATTTGAATGCTTGTGTCCTGTTGAAAATCAACTCCAAACGTTTGTTGCCTTTATGCACAATTTATAGCTCTTGGAAACAAGTTGATAACAAGCAGCTTTCGCTATTCATATGCCATGATATCTGAATTCTATTTATTCTTTTCAGTAATGCCTCTATGTTCATGTTTGTGCTATTTTGCCAGTGTCTTAAGTTCAAGACAGACCAGGCACAGGAAGCTAAGAAGATGGAGAAGCTAAACAACCTATTTTTTACTTTGATGTCTCGGGGCCCTGATGGTACAATCAATCTCTGAATGTCTTTTGTTTCCAACTTCCACTGTGATTTGTATTATATTAAAGTTTAAAATCCAGTTCTTTTTTGATATAATCTAATGGGTCTTGATGTGTCCAGGCTGTGCTCGTTTCTGATGTTTTTTCTCTTGATGCAGCGGATCTGTCGGAAGTTACAGGGAAAGAACAGACAGAAGCACAGCCAGGGAAGAAAGGGAGGGGAAGGAAACAATAACCTAGCTATTGCTAAACAAATAGGACTTGGACATATTTTACATAACTTGTCGATGAATTAATCGAATTTTTGGAGCTATGTGCCTCTTTACTCGTACAGTTGGATAACTGGGAAAATTGCTGTTCGCTTTGATTCCATTTATCCTGGCAATGATTTTTCCTAAAATCCAGGTTTCTTGATATTTCACTGCTAATGATTACGGGTGCGTTTGTTTTCCCTCTTTCCAATTGATATTTGTTTGATTATGCTTCCCTCAATCAATTTCTTTTGCATCTTTGAAAAAAGATATATTAAACTCCAAAAGAAATTTATTGAACACAACTATTATAAGTAGATTATGATCAGGCGGTCAATCAGTGAGTGCCTGGTTGGAGAGCAGAGACTTGAAAGGGAAACAGGGACTGGCTATTGCTGTTTGGGAACAAATATAAAAAAAACCTGCACTGTCGTTGCCCAACACGCCCACGCACCCCATTTTATTCAAGGCACGAGGGCGTATCAGGACACTCGCAGCAACGGGCATAAGTTGCAACCCTTTGGATGTTTCTTCTTGTTCTTCACAACAAGGCAGGACTCAAATTAAAATGCTGCCATTGATGGTTCTGTATCATCATCTACCGTCGAATACATGTTGGATTTAAAGGCTCAGAGTCTGTTTACGGCAGCTTGCATTCTGAATTATTGATACTTCTTCGGCTATTGCTCGCTTAGCCCGTGCATGTATTCCCGGTGTCATCTCCACTGTTGAAAATGGTACATAAGGAAGCGTGTGAGGTGAGGACCACCATTTTTGAAGTGCAGATGTCGTGTTTGACTAGCCGCAAACGTACATGACAGGCCCGAGCATGTATTATCGAGTGGGAGACGATTTTTTCCCTTTCACTTTTCGGCCATGTGAGATCTCTCTGTTTTTACTGTTAAACAAAATCCAGTGTTTTAACATGGTAAAAAAATAAGTCATTTATACTGAAATAAAAGATTTATATGAAAATCTTACCTTCACATGTATTCCAATGCCTGACATAGAAATATAAATGAGTAAGTTTTGCATTGCGATCAGCGATTGAACATGCTCTTTACAGGTTGATTTTCAGCTGAAAAAAAGAATACTTATTATTAGGTTAAAATATTTTTGCAGAACTCCTTCCAATCGCAACACCATCATAAGAAGAAAGGAAAAGACCCAGGGGCCACCATGCATCATGGCCGTACCCCAGCAAGTTTAAAGTGTCTCCTATATCTTCAGATCCCAATGCAATGTTTTACTTTTATTTGCTTCTGGCCCCAATAAATACATTAAATTTAATAGGTAAACATGACATATTGAACATCTTTCACCGATCTATTCAGTGCAGAACTCTACTGAGAGCAGACCACACACAGGTCATGGAGTCATCACTCTTTCCCTGCTCTGCTCTGCTCTACTCGCGCATTTTTTCCAGCCCCTCGCATCACTCCCATGCTTGACATACTCTTCCCCTTCCATCTTTACTGACTTCAGTGTCTTAAGATTTCCTATATCGATATAGGACCTGTCTTTGCGAGTAAAGGTGGAGTCACTCCATTAAAACTAACTAGACCTGTGATCCTGTTTTAAGTAGTGGCCAGGTCACTTAAGCCAAGTTATATCGTCAATCTCTTAACCGATGGTCAAGTCAAATCACTTCATAAACTTAAGATGCAGTTGTGTACGAAATTTCCATGACTTCATCATTCTTGATTTGGAATGTTTCAAAAGAAAGAATCAAAAGAAATGCCCTTCCGGGGATTCCTGAACTATGCTATCAATAAGAGCAAGAGCAACAAGGGGAAAATTCT
>Ga0307518_10000842_pt1 | contig 22956 bp, 11 predicted proteins | sample 25_EM_MG_FD_203889 | JGI IMG/M metagenome (GOLD analysis project Ga0307518, IMG submission 203889) | Populus trichocarpa ectomycorrhiza microbial communities from riparian zone in the Pacific Northwest, United States - 25_EM | ecosystem: Host-associated > Plants > Roots > Unclassified | place...
TATCAATTATTGAAAACAATACACATAAGTATTTAAACCTCCTAAACTTTTATTGGTTGATTCACACTTTTAAAATTCTAAATATATTGACCTTATATTACATCTCTGACTATTATAATTTAATAAGAATTCTAACTAACTAATTAAACAAGTATCTAAATTAACTAGTCTAATGTATTTTTATTTATTTATTAAAGATTCCTACTTCTGCTAAGATTTTAATTAATATATATCTAACATTTTTTACAAGAATAAGATTGAAAATAAAAAGAGAAGAGTTTTATGGGTTTTCAGTAGCTTTGCTATATTTTCTTTTTAAATATTTTTGAATACGAACAAGCTTCATATCCATTGCTATTTGCCACGTCAACATAACATTATAGAATTTTAATTGAGGCTAGATGTATATTGTACATTTAATTTATTACAAAATCAGATAAAGTAATGGGGTGTTGTGTAGGGTCATGTCAGGATATGCTTTATTAAATCTCACTATTTGTTAATTATTCAAATTGCATGATCTTTTTATTTTTATTGTTATTTATGACTTTATACAACTAATTGTATTAAATTCTTCCAGTGCTACAAAAATATTCAATTACCAACCACACTTTCAATTACATTTAATTTGTTTGTGGGATCAATTCCTTTCTTTTATTATATCTATTTTTAAATTCTTACCTTTAATTTTATAATTGAAAAAAATAGTTAAATAAACAAAATACACACAAAAAAATATATGTGAATGGTACGTGAAGCAACGTTTATGTAGCATAGTAATAATAGTAATATCTGCTGCTTCTTTTTCTCAAAAAAAAAATCAATAAATAGGGAAAAGAGGAAAATAAATCCTTTGAAATAAGAAAAATATAATAATAGTAATAAACAAAGGGACAAATAAAAGATTCCTCAAAATCCTTTTTAATGTGTCCCCTCAACCACCTACTGCCACCCCTTTAGCTGACAACAACCTCACATGATGGGCTGTATTGGGACTGGGTCCACCGGGCCCAAAATAGAAAAAGACAACCTACCGACTGAGAAAGCCGATAAACCACCCAGAAGCCACCGGATGCTTGCCGAAAAGCAGGTGACATTCGATATTGGGCCTCATCGAACATTGGAAAACAAAAGACCCATAAAAGTTGTGGGGTCCATAATCTTTTTTAAAAAAAATATTAAAATGAGTATTGAGTTAGTTTTCACGGAACTTAACCTCTAAAATCATATTATTTTTTCTTCTACTTTTAGAGGTTTTGTCTCACTGTTTGCATTTATAAACCAAGGATCACTCATGTCTTGATTTTAGCACTTTTCTTTTCTTTTTATTATTAAATATATACTCAAATTAGTTATCATGAACATACACTAAGTTTTTAATTTATATAATTTTTGTAAATTGATTTAAGCTGGTTTTGACTTTTGACTAAAAAAATGAAAAATATATTTGGTTAAAAATAACTTTTGATTTAAATAATATTTATTATAAAATATAGTCAAAATTTTGAACTTATGAATTTATAACTAGTATGGCTTTCATTCCTTAAAAAAAATCATTTTAAGTTATTTTTAGCAAATATATTTTTAATTTTGAAAGTATTTTAACTCACTTCTATCAAATAAACAACAATTTATAAACGCGAAGTTATATTTTAAAAATCATGCTAAACAAACTTCTCGTCCAATCGAATTAAAAATATATGATTCATGTAAATTTACTCGTCAAACCCAGCAACTAATGTATCAACCATTGCAGTAGCCTCTTAGATCATCATTTTGATACCATAATATTTGAGGTTTCTTCTCGAATGATCTTAAAGACTCATCCTTTTTGTGTTAACCTGATACCTTAAGCTCATGTCTGCTGCAACTACAACAGCTGAATTTCATGTAACAAAATCGCATTAGAAAGAGAAGAATTTGCCAACCCATCTTAGAAATGGTTGCTGTATTTGTTTGGGACATGTTTAGGGTGTCAAAGTCTTTAGCTTACGAGTTTGGCACAGAGAAAATTACAGGAGCATAGTCCCATGGAAACGCACAGACCATGCTCATGCATGGTTTTTCATCTTCATTGATTGGTCATACCTGCTGTACTCATGATTTGGGTTTTTTTTAAACTGGTTTTTTCCTTGCTAGCAAATATCAGTGCTTTGTCTCTGCATTTTTTTTTATCCCAAAGAAAGATTCAATTGTTGATTTCCTGAATTGATTGATGGTCACCTACTCCAAAATCAAGAAAAATAAACGCAAATGGAGATATCCAAAAATTCCCACTAAATAAATGATAGTATAGTATAAAATGGTGGTCTTTGTTTCCCTGTTGAACAACTAATTAGTAGTAGCATGCATGTGTTAATGCCAAACTAAAGCATGAATGGATGGCTACTTTGCCTTTTTATTTTTTTTTCCCTATATAGAACTTTACTTCGTGTGAAATATTTGCCTTTTTTCTTTTCTAGCATGCATGGCCACTAGAATATATGCTTCTCATCCAATTAGAATTCACAGCTTACTAGCTAATTTCAAATCCTGTTTCAACGAGTTCCTTTCTCGTATTTATTTGTCATGTTAGCGCACAAGTCTTATTTATAGAACTTCTTATATGTAGGATGAGTGGTTTCAAACCAGCAAATGCATTCACTCAACAACCAAGTCAATAGCAGCTCTGCCCTCTCTTTTGCACAGGAAGCTTGGAGTCCCTCTCTTCATTCGAACCTGTTTCTGTTTAAGACTTTTGTATGGGAGCTTTATTAGCTTGCTTTGTACTATGACGTTCATCAACATGTTGTCCTTCTTTTGCTATTTTGAATATTTGTAGTTTTCTCTCTACCTTGCAACATACACTATGGACACTTCTTTTTTGCTTTCGACTTATGAATGCATCTGCTTCGCTCATCATCTTCTTCGAGTATCATAGCTTCGTTTACGTCCTGAAAGGTAGCCCGTGCATGGCATAGCACGGGCAACCTAAGATTTCATGCTTGGCTACTACATGTTTGAGTTCCCTTATTTCATGTTCTTAAGCAACCCTTGGTGAATGTCTTTATATTCTGGTTGTTGTGGTTGACTCTGTGGTTCTAGCTACCACATACGTCCGAAGCATGCTTTTTACAATAAGTTCCTCTACCAGGTTGGATGGGAGTTGGCTCAAGGAGATTCTGATATGGAATGCTCAAACCCCTTTAGGAAATGCGACATTATCAGTGTGATTCCTATGTGTAATTAAGGTGTGTATTTGTGTTCTATAAACTCTCTAAAATTCCGAGCACATAAGAGTTTCAGCCCAGATTTGATATTTTCACCATGCTTCATAGAGTGTAAGATGCTCTTCAACTGATGGGCAAAATCCGTTGGAGTCATCGAAGGTCGCTCTTGATAAAGAAAAGCTCGAGGATGCTATTGGTTATGGAATTAAAGAAGGTGATATCCCATTGAATCTATATGTTAATGCTATATTTATGAATTCCTTTATTCAATTAAACATGGTGTTTAAAAGTGTTGTAGCGGTTGCTTTTTAAAGTGCTTTTCATTTTAAAACGCATTAAAATAATGTTTTTTTATTTTAAAAAACTTATTTTTAACATCAACACATCAAAATAATCTAAGAACATCAAAAACATATTAATTTAAAATAAAAAATAAAATAAAAATTTTTAAAAATTTTCAAAAACACTTTCGAAACACAATACCAACCACTGCGGGTCAATATATAGTCTTCTAGCTGTTCTCTAGATTTTAATCGGGTATCAACTATCCTTTTCAGCATTCGTTTTGGTTTTATAGATTTTACATGTTTCCTTTACGAAGAGGGTATATCTATAATGATGCATGCTTCATGTTGGTTGAACTGCACATTAATGGCAATTCCCAGCTTCTATGGAATGGTTGTTTGAAAAGGTGGGAAGTTGAACTCAAAAGCAGCTAGAGTTCTGCTACACTCTTACAAACGTGTCTGTACTTTGATTTTAGCATTGATGCAATCCGGTAGAGAGTTTAAATGTTCTGGTTTCTGTTAAATTATTATGAGCATTAAACAGACAATTTCTTACCAAATCTAAATTTATGTTCAAATTGTCCCTTTAGATGTTCGTTGTAATTAATTGTTGCCATGAAAACAGAGTTTCTACGAATGCAAGATCTTGATGGGAACTTGCCCTTCTCACATGTGTAATCATAACGCATTCTTTAAGGTTTGTGATGGGGACAAAAAGTTTAGGTGAAAGAAACTGCATCGCTGCATTGTGGGTTTTATAGTGAAAATAAAGGCTTTAAGATTTGTGACGAGGACAAAAATTTACATGCCTATAAAGTTGCGGTGTCTACATGTGCATTTCTAGCCGGTTGAAATAATGTTTTTTTAATTTTTTTATATTTTTAAATTGTTTTAACGTGCTGATGTTAAAAATTATTTTTTAAAATAAAAAATATTATTTTAATATATTTTTAAATAAAAAATACTTTAAACTATAAACGTTCCTACATTTTCAAACACAACCTTTTTCATGGTGGATACAACCTTCATCAAACAATTGGATTGTTAGGGGCATGAATTGCAGCTGTTAGTCAATATATGAAGTGTAGATGTCTCCATTTTTTTTTAACATCCATAATTCAATAAATAAGAGAAACGCTTCTTATTAAACTGATAAACATATGGAAATATCAATTTATTTAGCTAATAAAAATATGCCTATTTTGCCTATTTTTCTTAAGGCTGATTTATTCATCCCACCAAGATATTCAAGCAAAAAACTAGCTTAAAGAGGGGTGTATTTGGCTATAACATACTCAAAATACATGGAGCATGCATATCGTGAGTTTAACTTGCATGGATTAGTACTAACCACATATAATGGTGGTAAAGTCTTCAATATTTATTCATATGATTCTAATAGTACATGAATAATTAATTATGGTGCTACAGATCATATGATATTTGATTCTAGATATTTCATAACTCTTAATTTGTCCACATAAAATTTTGTTTCTACTATAAATGGTAGTATAACTCCAATCATTAGAAAAGGATCCTTTAACATTTATTGATACTTTATAAATTTAGATTTTGTTCTAGTTGTTCCATCATTAGATTATAACTTGTTGTTAGTTTCTATCTATATGTTAATGCTATATATATGAATTCCTTTATTCAATTAGATATGGTGTTTAAGAGTGTTGTAACGGTTGTTTTTTAAAATGCTTTTCATTTTAAAACACATTAAAATAATGTTTTTTTATTTTTAAAAACTTATTTTTGACATCAGCACATCAAAATGATCTAAGAACATCAAAAACATATTAATTTAAAGCAAAAAATAAAATAAAAATTTTTCAAATCCCTACTTTAAAAGGATAATGTTGTTTTGTTACTTTTATTAATGATTTTATTAAGATGACTTGGGTATACTTGATAAAGTCTGAAGGTGAAGTGAACTCGTTATTTCCAAAGTTTTACAAAATGGTTGAGTCTCAGTCTAAAACAAAGATTCAAGTTTTTCATAGTGATAATAGAAGAGAATATCATAGTTTAGAAGTTCAATAATTTTTTAAAGCACATGAAACTATTCATCAAACTACTTGTTCTAATACACCCCAACAAAATAGGATTGTTGAGCATAAGAATCGACACTTATTGGAGGTTGTTTATGAATCATTGATAGAAGCTCATATATCATTATTTTATTGGGGAGAATTAGTTGCCCCTACAATATATTTAATCAATTATGTATCTTTTAGTTTAATTAACTTTAAAATACCATTCTAAACTCTCATTGATATTGTTGGTGCCCCAACAATCCTAAATTTATCACCTTATACTTTTAGTTGTATCGTATTTGTACATATCCATCAACACTAGCATAATAAGTTGACTCCTCAAACATTGTGATGTGTTTTTCTTGGGTATTTCAATCATCAAAAGGGGTACCAATGTTATTATCCTTTAACTCGATAAATGTTTATCACAATAGATGTTATTTTTCATGAAGTCATCTTATATTTTTTCTTTTGAGTCTGAACTTTAGATGAAGTACCATGAGAAAATTCAAACTCTAAAATATGACTTTCTAGAAATCAATTTGGATTCTAGTTGAGATGATTCATAAATTGGACCAAATAATCAAGAAAAAGGTTATTTAGATTTCAGTAGTGTAATTTTAAGTCAAAATGGTGATGGACACTTAAAAATTGAAGATATGACTCTGACTAATACTTATATAAGAAATACTTCAACCAATTTAGAATCTCTCGTAATTAATATACCAAACCAATTGATTGTTGAGGATGTTCATGACTTAATATTTGAGTTAATAAAAAAAAATTACCATATATTCACACCAGAGGTATTCCTAAACCCACGTATAAGCCTAAACTTTCTAGTAAAGTCAAATATCTTATAAGTCATTATGTGTCTAACCATCAGTTGTCAAAATTAAATGTCTTTTATAAATCAATTGTCTATTATATTTATTTATAAAAGTGTACAAGAAACTTTAACTAACCCAAGATGAAAAGTAATTATAAACGAAGAGATGAAATCCTTACACAAAAGTGGAATATAAGAACTTATTGATCTTCTACCATGAAAGAAACCAGCTGGATATCAATGGATTTGCATAATAAAGTATAAGTTTGATGGCATAATTGAATGTTTTAAAACAAGACTAAAAGGTTACACTCAAACTTATAGGATTAATTACATAAAGATATTTACACATGTAGTCAAGATCAACATAGTATTTGATATGAAGCATGCCTTTCTGCATGGTGGATTTCTAAAAAAGTTTATATGAATCTCTTATTAAGATGCATGATACTTGGAAGGTATTATTAGAAGGTGTATAGGGTGAAAACAAATCATTGAATAGATTGAAATAATCTCTGAAACCATGGTTTGAAAGGTTCATAAAATATATAATAGTATTTGGCTATCATAAAAGCAATTTAGATAACACATTATTTTTGAAGAAATGATAGGATAAAATTACTGCATTTATTATATATATAGATGATATGGTGGTCACAGGAAATGATCTTGAAAAAAGGAGGGCCCTCCAAGAACACTTGGCTAGAGAATTTGAAATGATAAATATATTTTATACTTTTACAAGAAACATATATGTAGATTATCAACTAATTGACACACCGATAGTAAAAAGATATGAAATTAAATGTTAAGTCCAATTAGATATCAGCTGATAAAGGAATATACTACAAACTTGTAGGGAGATTGGTGTACTTAGCTCATATGATGCCTATGCATTAAGTATTGTTAATCAGTTTATGCATAATCCAACATATAAATACGATCATGCATATTTTTTAATATCTGAAGGCTACACATGGAAAGAGAATTTTATTCACTAAAAATATAAATTGTCGAAGCATATATACATGCATTGATGTTGACTGAGATGGAGCGGTAGATGATAAACGATTTACATTTAGTTACTTTACTTTCATAGTGGTAATCTCATTACATAGAGAAGCAAAAAAAAAAAAAAACAAGGTATTGTCGCTCACTCAAGTGCAGAGGCTGAATTCAAAGGTATGTGTCATTTGGATTTTATAAAGCATTATGGTTCGGAATTTTATTACATGATTTGGGTTGTTCATCAAGGTAACCAATTTAACTATATTATGACAATAAAGTAGCATGCAATATTACCCATAATGTAGCTTAACATGATTGTACAAAATATGTAGAGATAAACAAATTCTTCATAAAAGAGAGGTTGAAAAGGAAAATTATGGAATTGTCTAGGATCAAATATGAGGATGAATTAGCTCATATTCTCACTAAAGTAGTTTCAAGTTGGGTGTTCTCGATGTTTCTAAACAAGTTGGGCATGTATGATATTTATGCATCAACTTGAGGGGGTGTTGAGATTTTCTAATTTCCTGTATAGAAATTTAGAGTTAATTTCCTTATTATTCGGTCTTTTATTTTTCCTATTTAATTAATTTCCTAAATTAACTAGGATTAATATGTATATTACATCTTTCATGGGTAATTGTTTTGTAACCTTTACCGCAACTTCTTTCTTTGCTAAGGAAGTCAAATGGAAAAGGAAGGAGAAGCAAAATCCATTCCTTGGTGATAATTATATTGTAATCAATGGATCCAAAAATATGGATATGCTTTAGGTCTTGAAAGAACCCACTAACATGGATATCTTAACGTATTATGAAATGAGTAGTGAGCTTGGCCATGGTGAGTTTGGTGTTACATATTTTTGTACTAATATAAACATTAGTGAGAAGTTTTCTTGTAAGTTTATATCAAAAAAGAAGCTAAGGACTATTATGGATATTGAAGGCCAGTTATGAGGATGATTTTGTTTTGCACTTTGTGATGGAATTGTGTGAGGGAGGAGATTTGTTTGAAAAAATTATGGCGAGGGAGCATTACAAAGAAAAACCAGTTACAATTAAGCGTATTATTGTGTAAGTTATTTCCTGATCTCCCGTAATAAAAAGACCTTTTGAGATCTTTGTGATTGTTAGAGGTGCTCTTAGTAAAAAAAAATAAAGGAAAAAACATGTTTTAAATGGCTGGAGTCTCATGTTGCAATTCTCCGGTAAACTTGAAAACACAATAGAAGAGGCCAATAAGATAATGTGCTATCCACAATTCTTTTTTTTTTTTAATTCACCTAAGCCAACCCATTAGCTTAGGCTTGGCGACACTTACATTCTAGGCTTGTTTTGCATGTGCGAGCTGACTTATTGCTTTTTTTTTTTAATTAATTTGTTTAATCCATTGTTTTTAGAAAAATAAAATTTAATATTTATTTTATTGATTTCTATAAGAATTGAAAAAAAATTAATTATAAGGATTTATTTTTAGTTTGAATAAAATATTCATAAAATCATGCTTTTAATTCAAATTAGCTTTTTGGATTATAATTGGTTAGTATTGTTTGAGCTAACTGCTTGTTAATTAAAAAAAATTATTTGGTTAACACCTAGTTTGTTTGAAACCAAAGAAAGTGATTTTTTTTTTAGAATTAAACCAAGACAAATGTTACTTCATAAAGAAACTAATTTGCGTTTAGTTAAAGATAAGGGAAAAAAAAATTGCACTCATGTTTTTGTAACTCTAAGAAGTTATTATATCATTTAATGTAAATTAAAAGAAACTAAAAGGATTCTATTTTTACTATTCAGTGTTTGACAAATTATTGTAAATTGGAGCAATGAATTTTTTTTAAAATTTTTAATTTGATCTTTGAACTTTTATTTTTTATAATTGAGTCATTTTAAACCCAAATCAGGGTGGTGTTAGATTTGTTTAGGCTTTCTCCATCAAAACACAAGTCATGTTCCAAATAAATATCCAATTTAACACGTGCAATCCTTTTTGTTTTTCTTTTTTTTTCCTCTTTCCTTCTTGATTTCCATATTGACCCTACAAAAAACAAAAACAACACTTCATTTTGTTATTTCTTCACATTTGATCCTTATTTTTTTTACTATTAGATTTTTTTTATTTGAGATGATTTATGAAATTAGATTTTTTTCAATTTCACCCCCCTTTAATTTTTTAAACCTTTAAATTTGATCTCCATTCATTTAATCGATATTTTTTTTATTTGAGATGATTTTTAAAAGTTTAATTTTCTTATAATTTCATCCTTTTTAGATTTTTTTTTTCCTACCAATTTAATTCTTGTTAGTTTGATCTCTATTTTTTTTGCCTTGGTAATTTTTTTAGATTGATCATTTTTTTTCTAATTTCATGTTCGAACAAATAATTTGTTGGGAATTGAGCTTCTTAATTGAGCCCAAGTCTAGAATTTCATGAGTTGCGAGTTTAGAAGATTAACCCAGTTTCAAAAAATTCACTCGGGTTTGCTTTTTTTTTTCTTCCTTTTTTTCCATGATCATGTTCTTTTAATTTAATGTATCAACATTTATTTAATTTAAGACTAAATTTCAATATTTTTTAAAACTTCTAATAGGATTTTTCACTAGTTTGGATAATGATCCGAGTTATCTCGAGTCTTTTTATTTGTTGTTCCATGTTTAATTTAACTTTTTTTAATATAAAATTTGTTTTAAAATTAAATTAATTTAATTCATTAAATATAAACATGATTGATTAAATATAGGATTTTTGGTTTGTTACTCTAACAACGCGTGCAACCTCTCTTGGTGTCAACATGAAGCCTTTTACAATGACGTTTGAATCGTCTCGATAAATTATTTTTCTTGATGGAGTGGTGTCCAGGACAGAATGATGATATGTCTTCAACGAGCTTTTATTTTTTCTCCTCCTCGATATGATTAGTTATTGCCTTTTATATTCATGTTATTTATGATGTTTTTTTAATTATATCATTAAATTAATTGAGTTTATTGAACTCGTTAAGTCAATAATCCAAATCTTATATTTCTTTTATTTCTTTTAAAACACTAACATCAACCTAAAATATTTTTTACATCAGGAAATTTTTTAATTGGTCCATGACACAACATTAACCATCCATCTAGTAATAATTTCTCTAACTTCAATAACTTAAGAACTTAACTTTTTATTTTCATAAAAAATATACAAAAACTATAAGACCAAAAGTGTTGGGTCTGACTACAACGCTGGATCCAAGAGGTTCGAGTCTATTGAACTTGCCTACTCAAATTCTTATATTTTTAATCCTTTTTAAAAAAAAATTGGTTTTTCTTCAATAGTAATAATAGTATTTTTTAAAGAATTTATTAATGATAATGATAATAATAATAACAATAACAAAACAATAATTTTTAGTTTTACCCTTCAAATCAAATCTAAGGTTGATTTTCAATATTGATAATAATTTTTTTTTCAAATTTATTAATTATTTTACAAATTATAATAATAAAAATAATAATAATAAAAATAACAATATTTATAACACAAATAATAATATTTAGAAACTTAAGACCCAAGAACCTTGGGTCCTAACGCAGGACAATTTCGATTTGGTCCCAAGGTAGGACCCAAGAGAATTGGATCCGGAGGCAGGACCCAATCAAAATGGATCCTGACGCAGGACCCAATTGAAATGAGTCTTGACGTTGAACCCAAGAGAATTGGGTGCGGAGGTAGGGCCCAATCGAAATGGGTCCTCACGCAGGACCTAATCTAAATGGGTCCAGAGGCATGACCCATTTCCTTTGGGTCCTGACAAAGGACCGAAATTGGGTCCAAACTTAGGACCGATTAGTCTTGGGTCATGATGCAGGACCCAAGAGAATTTGGTCACGACGCCGGATCCAATCTAGTTGGGTCCTGACGCAAGACCCAAGAGAATTGGGTCCAAACCAAGTGTTTTTGGGTCCCCAAACTTCTTAGATCCTGTTGTGCAATCAGACCCAAAGCTATTTTGGGTCTTGCCCCCACAGGACCCAAGAGCACTGGGTCCTACGTCAGGACCCGTGAGCCTTAGGTTCCGACGGGGACCAAAGAGAACTAGGTCCTAACGCTGAAGCCATGAGCCTTGGGTCTCGTTAGGGTCTATAGCCATGCGTGCGGGTCTGACCTAGCCCATAGGTAGGGCAGCCCCAACGCTAGGTGTCGCGCGCGGGTCTGGCTTAGCGCCTAGGGCTTGCCCACCCTAGCGCCAGGTGCCCGCATCCCAGGCACTGCAACCCTACCAAAACTGGAACTGATCATTTTCTCCCCAGCCATCCTTTCAATATCAAATGCATCACAGTGAAATGACAACCCCACTGCGGGCCAACTTTTTATTTTTAAAAAAAACATCAAGAAAATACAAGACCAAAAGTGTTGGGTCTGGCTGCAATGCCAAACCCAAGAGTTTCAAGTCTATTTAACTTATTTGCTCAAATTTTTATATTTTGTAATCTTTAAAAAAAATTGATTTTTCTTCAATAGTAATAATAATATTTTTAAAAAATTTATTAATGATAACAATAACAACAATAATTTTTAATTTTACCCTTCAAATCAAATCTAAAGTTGTTTTTCAATATTGATAATGATTTTTTTTCAAATTTATTAATTATTTTATAAATCTTATTAGTTATAATCAAAATAAAAATATTTACAATGCAAATAATAATATTTAGAAACCTAAGACCCAAATAACACATATAATTATATTTTTTATATGAATACTTTGAGTTGTAATAAAAATAATAATATTTATAACACAAATAATTATATTAATAAACTCAAGACCCAAGAACCTGGGTCCTGATAAAGATCTAAAGAGACCTGGGTCCTGACACAAGACCTAAGCGAGCGCGTCTGAAGACCCGCTCGGGACGCCTTAGCCTTGGGTCCTGCATCATGACTCAATAAGACAACCCCAGACTCGCTTGCCTGAGTTTGTAGCCATGCATGCGGGTCTGGTCCTAGCGCTCAGGGCAGCCCCAGACCCGCTCAATTGGGATCTTCAGCCATGCATGCGGGTCTGATCCTAGCACCCAGGACAGCTAAAACGCCATGTGTCTGCAGATTGTGGCCTGTAGCCCTACGTGGCGCGTGGGCACCCAGGGCTTACCTGCCCCAGCATCAAATGTTTGCAATCCAGGGCTTGCAGCTCCACCAAAATTGAAACCGATCATTTTTTCCCCAACCATCCCTTCAATGCCATATACTTCCTAGTGAAAAGACAACTTTACCCTCCCTTGCAACTTTTCCAACTCTCTATGACAATAATAACTATGTTATTATACTGTTCAAATCTATATTGCTTTGTATTTATGTAAATAATAACAAGAACACCGTTTCCTTTTAATATATTGTATAATATAGTTGTCTCACAAATAAAAATTACTGATTATTTAATCTATTTATTTATTATCGTTTTCTTTAATAAAAAAATGACTATTGCTGAGTATAGAGAATGACTATTGCGTATTTTTTAATAAGAAAATTGGAAAAAGACACAATTAACCTTGAAGTCATTTCCCGCCAAAACGATGAATAGAATCCCCCACTACAATTGCTATAACCCTAACGACATCGAAACCTTCTCCTGAACTTCTCTCTCTAAAAAATGGCGCCTTCTGCCACTGCTTCTGAGTCACTGTCTCCCTCGACGACGGTGGACACCACCGAGAATAATCTCCAGGTTCTCACTCCCACTCCTCTCATTTTCTGTTTGTTTCCCTAGAAAATCCTCATGAAAATAAGTAAAAAAAAAGGACTTAATTACGCGAAATGGGTTTGATTTTTTTTTTTAATTATTTTGCGAAATCTAAAATTCTCTTCGCAGTCAGCACTTGATTCTCTCTTGCGTTACGAGTTTGATTTTGTAGCAAAAGTACTCTCTCTTTTTGCAACAAAGTGGAGAACTAATTTATCCAACATTTGTTTTTCTGTGCACTGCAGCCCTTTTTTGTTCTTCACAGAGCACGGTCTCGGAAATCGGAGAAAAAACCAACCGGAACCTGGAAAACCAGGAGGCGTATTGATTTGTCTCCATCATTACCTAAGAATGGTGAGAACTTAGACGCTGAGAAAGCTGAAGCATGGGATGATTGTCGGCATGTGAGCATAAGAATGGAAGCTTTTGATGATGTTTGGTCGAAGATCAAGTCAACCATTAAAGTTTGTCTCCTTGATCCTTTCCTATCATGGTGTTGTAATTTTTGTTCTTTTATATTTTCTGCTCCATTTGGTTGCTAAGGAGAGATGCATAAGAAGAACCAATCTAATAAGGGACTGCTAAGCAGTATGCGAACCAATAAAAACTACTGATTTCTATTCACCATGAGATGAGCAGTTTCCCTCAATTAGCTAATTACTGTTACTTTTGGGTTGGTCGAGATATGTATTTTTCACATTCCTATGAAAGATGATTGCAAAGGAACATAGCATGTGAAATTTTTCATCATTTTCTCCACTTTATTTCCTAATCAACCAATCTAGTGGTTGTTATCCATCCATTAAAGAATTCAGAGTTGACAACCTTATTGCAGGATGTTTTGAGGGATGTCAACACCAATGTATTCAATGAGATACATCATTGGGTTCGCGAGTCTTTCAACATGATCACATCATTTGCAATACCTACATTTCCTGAAGCAACGGGGTCTTTTCCAATGGTAACAGATGCTGCCTCTAAACAACTATTCACTGGGCTGGTTCTCACCAGTAAGTTTTCCTCCAATCCACTAATGCGCTTTCAGGTGTGACTGTAGAAGAAAGAAATAAGGGATCAATTCATCTTCAGATAGATGTAATTCATGCACTCGAATTAGAAAACAAATTGAAAAACTCCATTTGCATATTTGTTCATGTGATGGTTAGGTTGTATTTATACTATCATTTGAAGCTGGTATTTATGTTGTTGTCATCCTAGTCGTCCCAGCCAAAACACATAAATTCATTCAGGGGATAAAAGTTTCAATAAATTTAATTTTAATGGTTCCAACTTAAAACTAGAATGTCAATTTCAATGACTGTATTAGCTTCAGCATCTCCCAAGTTTTGGACATGGCATGTAAGGAAGGAATGAGGGAAGAACACATGCATGAGATATGCAGCCATCGTTTGATGATGCATCGTCCTTTGTGGGATCTAGCTCTACTCTCTTGTTTTTATGTGTGTTATTTTTATGCTGTCTATGTTTAATATGTATTTGATGTATTAATTTGTAAAACATACGAGTTATCATTTTCTGTTTAACCCCCAAATATCATTGATTGACAATGTATGTCAGAAAATATGGAGTTTGTTGATGATCTGCTGACTTTCGAAGAGCTTGGATCATATTTGAAATCTCAAGGATGCCATGTGGCTAACCTTTCCTCACTGGAGTTTTCAGTGAAAAACGGTATTGGTGGTTGTCTAAGAAGTTTATTGAGACAGTTCTTAATGGTTACTGTAGATGTAAGTAGTCACACCTTTATATTCCTTTTACAAGTGAAGTGGGTTCTTACTTGATGAGTTCATTACTTATACTAGTTTGCCATGCTAATGTTTTGCAGGCAGCTGATGTATCCATCTTAGCAACATGGTACAGAGAACAAGGAAGCTGTAATTATCCAGTGGTCATAATAATAGAGGATATGGAGCGATGTAGTGGGTCTGTCTTGTCTGACTTCATCCTCATGTTAAGGTATGCGAGTGCATTTTTTTCATCTTCCCACCCTCCTTTACTCATTTTATCTTGTGTCATCTTTTCAGTTACTTACTTTGCCCAAAATACAGCAATCTGGTCAAAATATTTCATTATCTTTCTAGACACCAAATTTTGCTCTGGTTTCGTAATCATCATGGGCTAGTAATGGAGCCATCATCATTTTTACATGGGTCTAATATTTAGTATATCCATTAGGTTATCAATCATCACTTCAAATAAATTAGAATTACAATTCCCTTATTGCACAGCGGCTTTTCATACATTGCACTCAGATTTTATTGTTCTAGCCCACAGAAATATGCTTTTCTCTTACTTAAAGTTATATGTACATAGACTTGGAATTTGCATTGAAAACCCCAAGTGTGCTTGGTGTTTGGATCTCTCTGGTGTTTTTGTTAACTTGGTCATGGAGTTGACCTGGTCTTTTCAGTAGCTTGGGAACTTTTTTCTCGATTTTCTGGAACTCTTTTCAGTAGGACTCAAACCCAAACGACTCCCTCTCCTTTGGGAGAATACCACTAGACTAAACACTCTTGTTTCAGTGGCATGAAGACTATTTGGTCTTAAGAATAACAAATAGTTAGAGTGGGATGTCAAGGAAGATATTTATTGGTATCTAGATCACCAGATTGAAAATTAGTGGTGGTATATAAACACCAACTGCAACTTTTTTGCACCCAAATCACCTGACTTTTAGATTATATAGGCCTTTTGTGAGGAAATATGGAACAGTTTCAAAATTGGATTTAAATTCATGGAAGTACAAATGATGATGCATCCTTTTGGTAAATGAGCTAACTTCGTGATTATCCCTGCTGGATTGAAAAATAATGCTGTCATATGCTACAATCTATTTGTTCTGAAGTCATGGGTTAAGCAGTAAGAACATGATGTATTTGAACGATCATATGTAGTCTTGCAGTGAAATCATATTGTTTTGAATATTGTGCTTGAAGTAGACTCTTGACTCAAAGAAGTGGTTACTGTGTTAAATATTACTCCCTGCTACTAGGGTAGAATTGGTCTATACATCAGAATTTCACGACTACTTGATGATTTTGTAAGCTTTGTTTCTTAATTATTTAATAATATCTGAAAATGGATTGGACTTGATGATTTTGTGTACTTTGTTACTTGATTATTTCATTATATCTGAAAACGGATTGGAACTTTTGCACTAATGAAGTGCTTTGAGTAACTAAAAAGTTTATTGAACAATGATGTTGTTTTCTATCCTATTGAGACCTTGTCATTTTATACAGTGCTTATGGGATCAATCTAACAGCTTGGAGGATTTGATAGTTTATGAAAGCTTGTCCCTACCCTCTAAGTTGCATTCCTAGTTTTTGCCCTATAAATATGCGGAATTTTCTAATTTCTAGAATTACAAAGTGTTCTTGGACTTGTACTTACATTTATTTTATTGCCACTCTAATTATATAAGCATATCTGTTAAAATATCCTACAGCCAGTATACTTATGCAGTTTTTGCCTGTAACCTTCCGTTCTATCAGCGAATGGGTGCTTAAAATCCCAGTGGTTTTAATAATGGGAGTTGCAACAACTCTTGATGCTCCTAAAAGTATACTTCAGTCAAATGCGCTCCACCATTTGTGCCCTTGTAAATTCATTTTGGGAACTCCTCCAGAGAGAATGGATGCTGTTGTTGAGGCTGTTCTTGTGAAGCAGTGTTCTGGATTCGGTATAAGCCACAAGGTGGCAGTTTTTATGAGAAATTATTTTGTAAGCCAAGATGGAACTATAACATCTTTCATAAGAGCTTTAAAGGTTTGGATATGATTACTGTTTTGTTATTGTATTTTACAACATCTGAGCTTTCCTCTCTGGTGAATATAATCAAATGCCATGTGATGTTTTGGAAGTGTTTTCAGATAGCATGTGCTCAACATTTCTTCATGGAACCCCTGAGCTTCATGCTCTGGTTTCTTCTTGGAGATGACAATCTGGTAAATTTTCCTATTCTTCTCCCAAATACTTTAGTACTGCAGTTTTCAAATGTTATATTTGTTCATAAATTTCACTTTGATATATAGTACACGCTTTACTCTAGTTGCAACACATGTATTCGCACATGCCATGGCAAAGACATCTACCAAATATTTTGTCAAATCTATATGTTAAGAGAAATCATCTGCCATGTTCTATATATGAAAAGCATTGAGTTAGAGAAGTATCTTGGATGATTCAAAGAAAGCAGCATTTCTTTATCAGCTTATCCTCGATCTTCTATCTCATGAACCATTAAGCAATAATAACATATCATGCACCTTTTCAACCAGCTATCTTATTGTTCACTTGCTTTTTTTATCTGCTTTTACATGCTTCAGAGTGCATGACTAGCAAGCACTTAAACTTCTTCCTTGTTTGGACTGTTTTCCCCTCTTTTTTTCCTTCCAATTTGGAAAAAACCCTACTTGCTTAATATTATCATTGCTTGACTTCTCTTTCTTTTCCTTTTTTCTTTTGCATTTAACATTTCACCATTCAAGATGTTACAAGGTGAAAAGTGTGGATTGTCACCAGAATTGATGCTCAAGCATGCTTTGAACCTTCCATCTTATCAGTCTTATGGAAGGTACTTAATAGCATCAAAATATTTGTGTGAATAATTTTCCAGACATAATGGAGGAAGTTGTAGCTCATTTGGGTTGCAAAATCTAATTACAGAAATAAAATAGCCAAACAGCATGGCGAAACTTTAGTAAATGGTTTGGCAGAATTGAAGAAATTGCAGTGTCAATGGAGCATTGTGATTCTGGTGAGCCCTTAATCCTTTTTGGTTTGATGCATTTCATTAACATTTATGAGATTGAACATTTAAAGCATGCATTTTTTATATCATGCAAAGCAGCTGATTGCAAGGTTGCTATCTTTTCTTTTTATATCCATTTTAAAGGTTATATCACTCTTCCTATTCTCCAGCTGGTTACCTTAGCTATGTTTTTTATGCTAAATTGATACATTTTTTAATTTTCAGTTCTGTTTTGAAATTTACATCTTCTTTTTGCTATGGTCTGTGGATATGGGAACCTGTATTCTGTTTCAACATAGAGACTCAGTGCTGCTTATGCTATGCATGTATGTTTACTATCTAGTAAATGTGGAGTGCATCATTTTCTTCTACTTACTTAGTCTGTTATATTCAGAAGAGCCATGCTAAAATAAATGTGCCAGTTTCTTGAAAAAATTGGAACACACTAGCAATAAAACATGTGCAAACTTTCCTTGAGTGTTCGATAGCTATTGTGTTCTCAAATGTCTGACGCACTGAGGTTCCAGTAGAAACGTCTAGCAAATGATAGTCTCTTGAAATATAGAAATTTCAGAAGCGTCCAATAAATCAGCTTTTTGACAATTATGTTTTTCTTAATAGTTAAATTCTGCTTCCACGAGCTAGTTTAATCCACATAATGCAATTAATCTCTGTTTCTGGGCACATCATGAGTTGCAGTGTCTATATGAAGCTGGAAAGTGTGATAAAGTCACACTGTTAGACCTTTTCTGCGAGGCCCTTGATCCTGAATCATTCAAGTCAAGGGCTCCTGACAATGGTGGGGGCTTAGAAAATGACTCTGGAGTATCTTCAAGTGATTGTTACAAGCATCAGCAATATCATACTACACGGAATAGTGGTTTTATTTGTCAGGCAGTGCGAAAGTTGAGGTAATTAACATTTTAGAATCCAGATTGTCTTTCATAAAGTTTACATATTGAAGATTTTGTAAGGTCTATGCTAGAAACATTTATTCTCTAACAACATCTGCATTGTTTTGGTGTTTCCCTTTGTCTCTTTGGCCTTTTTTATTTTTAACAACCCTCCAACTTAAGCAATTTCTTTGGTGAATTTATCATGTTGCTCAGTGAAATTTGGAATGTGAAATGTAATAAAGAAAGACAGAAATTAAGATAACGGAAAGGAGAATAAGTCATCTTTCAAAGGAGAAGTACAAGAATAAGAGAATGAAAACAGAAGGTTTTTCCAGCCTTGTTGAATCTCCATTAAGTAAAACTTTTAAAAGCTTCGGAAATAATCCAACGCATATCATCAATAGCAAAATTTATGAATTCCAAATCACATGGGATTGCACAAGAATAACCATCTGCCCACTATAAAAACATCTGAAGCAAGCATCAGAAAGCAATGCCCCTTGGCGCCTCACTTGGAATAAGTCATTAGTCATAATTTTGGTCAAAACCACTAAAAAAAATAAACTGTAGTGTTAGAAGGTAACCTGATCTTTCCAGACAGACTGACTAAAAGAAGCCAAAAGAATTGGAGGACTGAGAACATGTATGAAACAGGTGTACAAGAAAAATTGCCGAACCCCTCAAAGTTCACACCATTCTATCAGACCTTAATGCAACCAGAAAGATGTTATAATAGGAAGGAGCAAATAGAGCTCAGATGCTTCTTGCTCATTTAATACTGTGAGGTGATAGATCTTCCAATCTATCTTGTGAAAATGCTGATGTGAATGTTGTTTAAAGTGGATAGGAAATAAGATGTGGGAAATACAATTGATAAAGGTTGGTCCCACAACAAGATCCTCCCAGAATTGAGTCCGAGAGCCGTTAACAACTCATAACATAAAAGTGGAAAGAAATGCAGAGAAACTCAGTCATGGGTTATTTTGTAAGCAGGTGCTGAATTGTAATATCTCTATGTTCCTGTGAATAAGGGGTATTTTAGTAGCTTTCAGAGTTTCTTGAAGGTCTAGTCTTATTTAGGAAGTTGGTGTCATAGTTTTTAATAGTCTATCCTAGTTGTTTAAGTAGTCTTAATCTCTATAAATAGGGATGCCATGTTTTCACTTTCAGCAGAGCTGAATTCTGAAATAAAGTTGAATTGTAGCATTTTATTTTTATGGCTTGGTGCCTGAGGTTTCTTCTCCATCCTCTTGTTCTTCTATTTTTTACTAATTTCTCTTCTTTCTTGCTTAAAAGTATTGCTGCTAGTCTCACTTTTAACCACCTAATTTCTCCTTATATTCTCTAATTGTGAGAATAACAAACCCTAGCTCACCATAAATCCTTCGTAAAACATAAATCTCAAATTTGTCCTGCATCACACAATGCTCCTAAACAGACCTACTCTGGTGGTGGATGCTGGGAAGGTTTAAAGGCTCTAGTTGAAATGAAAATGTTATAACTAACTAATTTGTAAGCACACACACAAAAAAGGCGGAAGGGAAATGATTACATCCATGAGATGGTAGAGGTGGCACCACTTTAGGAATAACTAAAGGATAGTTGTTTGAGTTTGAGATGTTTAGCCGTATCCAGACCTGAACTATAGCTGCACAAAGAGTGTTGAAGTTAAAGTATTGGTAGAAATGGGGAGAGGTTGATCAAAAATGAAATTGGATATGTAGGGTCTAAACAACGTATAAAAAGTTTAGCCTGTTATAGAACTTGTGGGAGGTGGCCAATCCATGTAGCCAGCTTCAACTAGCTTAGGTTTTTGATGTTTTGTTGAGTTGAGTTAGTTTAGTTTCACCACTAGTTGTTCTAGCCTTGAGCATCCCAACCATTCAGCTATAGGCCACACTACCTGCAGGAAATTGCCAGATTCATGGTCCTCTGTCCTAGATCATAGAAAAGCTTCTGCCTTCCTCTCAACTCACTTGACAACTGCAAAGAGATCTTTTCATACAGGAGAATAACAAATGGGTAGGCTACTAGATAAGTATAACGTGACCTCTTAGGAGAAGAAAGTGCTTTTCTACCCATCTAGATACTTTGAAACCTGCTCTACCATATGATCTCAGAAAAGTTGTGGGCTATGGATCACTGCCAAATGGAACGCCTAGATGAGTTGAATGCCACTCTCACTTGGCATACCTTGTGAGAGAAGCAAAGTTGGAGAGCATTCAGATTCTTAGTGAGTACCTGAAACAACACATTTGGGCATTTTTTTTCCTTTCCCAGGTATGCCTTCTAAAATGTGTGTAACAAATACAAAATGTTTGGGCATACCTTTGACCGTGCTACTCATGCCAGTTTTACATACATTTCCCTATACTTCCTTTGGTAGGTGTGAATGATCATCTGTAGGCCAAGCTCTAGTTTAATATATTCTGGCACCCTTGGTCACTTTTTTTGTTCAGACATCTTTTTTTATCCTAGATTCTTGTGGTTTTTCTTCTGGTTTTTGCCTGACTTTTGTGAGTGTAGTAATTCATCGCATGCCCCAAAATGTATAATACTCTAGTTGTGATGATTTATTTTCATAATCATCAAAAAACTCATAATGTCCTTTTTGCTCAAGACATTGGACATCTGAGAAAAAAAATCTTACAATCCCTTGCAACCTGAAGTTAGACTACTTTTCTTGTGAATTGATTGATTCAACTCTTTTAATAGATGTAGTAGAATGCTGAAATTTGAATTCAATCAGGGATCTTCCAGCAGTGCAGCTACGTAAGCTGCTGAAGGGTTGGGAAAAATATACTGTGAATGTCCCTCAGGTATGGTTATAATTTCAAGAAAGATATCACAAGCTCCCTCAGGTATTGTTATAATTTCAAGAAAGATATCACAAGCTCGAAGGATTTCTTTAACTCATCTAATTTATAATGGATCTATCTTGATGTTCTTTGAGTTATGTGAAGCAAATCAGCTTTTATTTGCTTTATTGTATAGCTTTTGGCATCTGGTAGAAACATGAGATTTTTCTTTGAACAGTCACCCTTATCAAGCTTCTCAGAAAACAGTTATGCTCTAGAAGTGCTTGAAACATGTAAATACACAGTTTATTTTGTGATGTAGGGGCTTGCACGTTAATATTTTGGTGATTTCAGATAAAATAGCCTGCGTAGTTGCTTGTGCTTGGTCTTAAGGATTTGTGTGAGCTATCCAGGGATTGTTCCCGTGCTGCAGAAAATGAACTACCTTGCCTTGTTTCTTGCATTAAATTACTCTTCTTCTTTGCTTTGTTTGAAAAATATTGCTGCTCTAGTGTATGTTGGGATGATTCCATTCATGCTATCCATAAATTTGTTTTCTTAAACACTCCACCATTTCTTTTTTGTCAGAAGATACTTGAGACTGTGATTTCACAACTTAAAGACAAGAAATTACCTTCCCCAATTTACTTCAGCATTTTGATTGATGGGTGGATACTGCATCTTTATCTTGAATTGCTGTTGGGGGGATCTAACTATATCATGACTTTTTATTTGTTTTAACATTTTCTAGGCACTCCTCATACTTGCATAGAAGCTAGCTTTGTTGGTTTTCTTGTCATTCGGCACTCATGTTTTTTCTTTTACTACCCTGGACTGTTTTTGGCATGCTTTGATACTCTTTTCATCATTATTTGTCTTTTATAAGGTAGACCTACATTGATTTGGGAGGCTCAGATAAAAGATAACCTACCATTTTTACATGATCCGAAATTTGATCCTGAATCAACTTATCTTCATTGAATTATGTTCTTATAGATTCATGACAAAGTGAAGAAGTTGCTATCTGAAATGAAGTTCGAGGATGGCAAGAGTTTGGGGCAAGATTTAAGCACCATATCCAAGTAATGTTTTTGTATTTTTTTCTTTGTCCTGTATACAAATGTTGCATTTTCATCATTTTGTTATTTTTGGTGAAATTTGGCCTGCCATTAGGCAATTTATGAAGCATGTTACAATTGAATATTTTACAAGTCTTATTATATTGGATATCTGTTCAGCTGTCTGTCTAAATCTACAACTGAGTAGTTTAGCTTCATGATTATTTAAATTGTTAATCTGATGGGCTCTTTGTGGAACGAGAGGATAGTTCTTTTCTCTGTCCTGGCAATCAGTGGCACAGGGTGGACTAAATTGTTTTTTTTTTTTTTTTT
>Ga0307518_10000843_pt1 | contig 22948 bp, 13 predicted proteins | sample 25_EM_MG_FD_203889 | JGI IMG/M metagenome (GOLD analysis project Ga0307518, IMG submission 203889) | Populus trichocarpa ectomycorrhiza microbial communities from riparian zone in the Pacific Northwest, United States - 25_EM | ecosystem: Host-associated > Plants > Roots > Unclassified | place...
TATATATATAAAGATTAAATAACTTTTAACAATTGCCTTTAAAATAAAAGAGTCAATAGCCTGACACATGAATATTAGTTGTTGGGAGGAGGTTTACATGTTTATTAATTTTAAAATTTGTAAAATTAGTTAAGATATACGTAAGATAATACGGATACCCATATTAATTAAAAAAAAATATTAGCTGTTTGCAAAGGTGGCCTCGATTCTCTTTTTGACGATAGACAACGCCACAAATTACGCCCAAAGCCTCATGTAAAAGGACACAACATAACACCACAGCATTATGACAGAACATTCCGTCTTACCAGCCCTGGAAAGCTGTGCATCGGCCCCTGCCAAGTCGATGAAAAGAGCACATATTTCACAAAATGATTTATCAGAAGCGATTCAATTTAAGCTTTTATCGGGGCCTAGACAGCCCAGACTAGACTCTTCTTCACTGGACCTATACGTTTCACGCCACGTAATGCCTTCCACGTGAGGCAGGCTCTAGCCCAACATTTCTCTTTTTCGCAAACTTCTGTGCCTGCTGCAAACTTTACAGCCTCCGGAAAACTGCAGCAGAGATTTGCTAGCCCTGAGGAAGCATTTTAGCTTCCTTTAGCAGCACCTGTAGTGGCCCTATACCCCTGGACTTTGTTGTAAAATATCAGCAAGAACTTATTTGACAATACAAGTAGCAAATTTACCAGAGTTACAATGGAAAAGTGGGCAACTGTACAAGGTGTGTGAGTTGAAAAAATAGCAGGCTTCAGGAGAACAGCAGATCAAGAAGAAAAGACATTGCAGTGACTATAAATGGTAAGAAAATTCCGCACTGCCTGCAATCAATGTTACAGCATCTCCAATGGGAGACTTCAAAGAAGAACCAATGGAAAAAAAACTAATTTTTTAGCTTTTTTTTCTTGATTTTGCTGCTGCAAAAGATTATCTAAATGAAGAGTCAAAGTGGCTTTTATGTCGAAGAAAAGTCATTCTTGTATATCTATGAAAAGAGCTGAAATTTAGACATCACATTCTACAAATCTGGTTCTATAGGAGTTTAGCAATTTTTATAGTTCGGTCTTTACACAAAGCATGTTAGTCATTATTAGATTGTTCGGAGATAAGAAATTTTTTTAACATTTTAAAAACACGATGAAATAATTAAAATATCACTAAAAAAAAATTCTTAAAACTAATATTTAGAGATGTTTTTGTCTTTTTACTTTGATTTTTTTTATTATAATCAAATTAGTTAAAAGATAATTTGGTATTTTAATAAATATAACATATAAATAAAAAACAAAAAGTGGTTGGCACGTGTAGGGCATGCATAAGCGCATGAGAGGTGCCCGTGCCTTTTAGGCGGCGTATCCACGCCTCCCAATGGACAAAAACCAATTTTCACCGTGTTGTTATTGTTGGAAGCGTTGTCATATTTTCTTTTTTATAGGATGGTGATGCGGTTCGTTGTTGACAGGTTTTTTTTTTCCTCCATTTTTTCTCTCATTCCCTTAAAAAATCACAATGCCCATGCAAAAATTTAAAGTTGTCCTCTAATGTTTTGAGATTTCAACTTCAGCCCTTGTTTTTTTTTATTTTTAATTTTTTTCTTAGTCTTTTTGTAAAATTTTGATTTTTTTTTAATTACATAATTCGATCCAATTTGTGATATATTTATTTTTTCCAATGTGGTCCTCATTTTCTTATTGTTTTTTTATTCTTAGATTTTTTTGTTAAATAGATTTTTCTTTTCAATTTCATCCTTTAGTCTAATTTTTTTTTTTCAATTTTGATCCTCATTTTTTTTCCTTTGGGTTCTTTTATTCTTTTGATTTTTCTTTTCAATTTTACTATTCCATCAAAAATCAAAATTATTTTTTATTTTATTTTTATCCTCATATTTTTTATTGTTATTTTTTGTTTTAAATCCTTCAAGGGCTTGAAAAGTTAAAACTAGTTGACATCCTTTTTTTTTGTTTTCTTTTTAGCTTTTATCATTCAACAATATAGTTTTTTTTTTATAAAGAGCTTCATGGTCTTCTTTGTTTTTTTTTCTATCGGGTTATCTCGATCGCATGATCTGGGCCGCATGTTTAGTGGGTTGGCTCGATCCATATTACTCGAGTTATATGTTTGTCATGCTAATTCGGGTTAAATGAGGTCATTTTTTTACCCAATTTCATCTTCTTTTTTTCAATGGTTTTTGGTCTTTTTTTTTTAAAAAAATAATTGGTCCATATGATGTCATTACTTAATTTTATGACCGAATTCACTAATTTTTCTTCTTACTTTAAAACATATTTACAACATCTTAACATCATTTTTTATATGCAAATACCATCACAACATATAGCCGTTTCATGACCATTTCAATACACATTCAATAATGGTGAAGTTCATTATTTCTTTTGGATAAACTATTAAGAAACAAAATTAAGATTACTAATATAAAAAATTGAACCAGCATGATAGCATGATGGGTCAACTCAAAATCTGGTTGATTTAGGGTTATAATTTTTTGGATTTTACAAAAAAAAAATTAATTCGATTAAAAACTCTAGTTGACATAATTTTCTAAGTTCACCAGATAAAACTTAGTTAAAAAAACCTATTAACTTTTTTTTATAATTATCTTTCAATAAATATTATGTTAACTTATTTTTTTAAAAAATAAATAAATTCAATCATTACTCTAAACTCACTCGAATCATCCCTAAATCTGGTTTAATAATTGTGATTGAGAGGCACGTCCACTACTGTTTTGGGCCAATTTTGAGATCCAAATGACTGGAATCAAACAAAAATCCAACATCATATTTTAGAAGGAATCTCGAAAAACATTAACAAACGTACACGTGTGGTATTATCTGTTTAAGGTAACTCGGGATGTCCCATTCTGCTCTGTTCTGTTCTGTCGAAGAAAAAAAAACCCGAGAGAGACAAAGCAAAGGGAGATATTTTTTTTCCTTAAAGAGAGGGGGGGAGAGTGCTCATAACATTAAATAGCTTGCCAAAAAACACACAGATATTGCAGTGTCAGCAGCTAAGGCTAAATAGAGCATTCAAGATTTAGGGTTTTCTCTTTTTGTTATGTTTGTTTCTTTGCTATTTAAGCCTATAAGAATCACTAGACAGCAAATTTCACCTCCTCCTGGTCTTGTTTCTCAACCATTCCTTTCCTTTGCATTGCAGGTAAGTATCTCTCTCCCTCTTTTTTTTTTTTTAATGTTTTTGCCTTTTTGTGGTTAAAGTTTTTTTTTTTCTTAAAGTTGTAGTGTAATGGCACTAAAAAGAAAATTAGGTTTAGCAACCCTTAGCTGTAATATAACAATTTTATTATTTTTTATTTTTTTTGCTTTTGTTATGCATGTGTGTTTGTGCATGTGGTTGTTAAGAGGAGAACAAATGGAAAAGGAGAAAATTAGGGTTTGAACTTTGAATGAATGAGGAAAATGGAGGTTAGGGCGTGTAAAATTTGTGATTATGAGTGATAAGCACCACTCTTGCTCCTTTAATTGTGGTTTTGAACTTGTTTTGCTCTTTGCAAAGGTGGGGGTCTTTATGTTAGGATTTTTTATTGGGAAAATGGGCGTTATGTTTTTTTTTTTCTTTTTTTTATGTGTTGTGTGTAGAATTAGAGATGAGTAATACCAAGGAAAATGAGGACGGATCAGCTCATCAGGCGCCTAGTACTTTAGAGACAGAGCAGCTGATTAACGCACAGGTTCCTGTTGAAAAAGCTGATAATTCTTCTCCTCCTCCTAACCCTGACACTGTGGAAGTTGATGTGCCAGACCCTGTGGATAATGGGAATCCTTCACCTCAGGCTGAGGCAGCTGCTGATAGGAGCACTGGGGAGTTGAATTCCATCCCACAGCAACCCCATCAAGATTCTGCTCCCCCATCTCCATCAGATGATGAAAAAAGTTTAGTCGCACCTGAAATTGAATCCGTGGAAGATGTCAAAGCCAATGGAAATAGTGATTTGAAACCTGAAACATGTGCTGGCAATGGAATTGCTATTTCAAGTAGTCATATTGAAACTGCTAAACCCACTGTAGATACTGAAAACAAACCCTCAGACATATCACAGGATACATGTGGTGGTGATCCTGGGGCAGTTCCTAAAGAGAGTAACGAACCTGCTGCACCTCAGGCAGGATCTTCAGAAGTTGAAGATAAAGTTGATGACAAGAGAGAATCAGATGATATAGATACATCACCAAAAACTAATGGAACATTAACACCAAGGCGTTCGTTTCTTTTGGATGAAAACATTGGTGGTAGTGTAACAGGGACAGAAGAGGAACAAAAGGATTTTCTGAGCGAGCTTCATAGTTTCTTTAGTGAGAATGGCATGGAGTTCAAACCTCCCAAGTTCTACGGAGATCTCTTAAACTGTCTTAAGTAAGTTTCTAATGACTAGCGAATTTCATGTTGTTCTTCTGAGATTATTGTCTTTTTTGGAGATACATTTTCTAATATGCACCCTCATATGGTGAAAAGGCTATGGAGATCTGTGATGAGATTGGGTGGCTATGACAAGGTACATATCCTCGTACCCATGATTCAAAACCATTCCCTTTTAAGCGTGCATCTTAAATTAATTTCTTTGTTAGTTATTATTCGTGCTTGGTGTTTATTTGTAAATTTAATAAACTCGATTATATTAGAGCTAGGGCAAAGCATAATAACCCACACAAGCATGCAAATGCATTTAAGTGATTTTGAATACACACAATTTGGAAGTTATTTACATGGAAGTGGAGGCCTTCTATTTAACCTTCTATTTAATGTCACATAGACAGGAAATTTTAAAAGCTGTCGTTAAATACTTGTGAATCTTAAAGGTGAATGGTGTTTTTCATTCTCATGTTTTATCAAATTATCTTGATTGTACATTTTGCTGGGGTTGGTCATGCAATTTGAGCTGATTTCTGTTGCTATAATTGCTGGAGATTGTTTCCCAGACACCTTTTATTTTCTTGGAGTCTGTTTCTAATGATCATATATTTGGCTTCTTTCTGATTGACAGGTGACCTCATGTAAGCTGTGGAGGCAAGTAGGAGAGTCCTTTAACCCCCCAAAGTAAGGAGCAATATATATATATATATATATATATATATATATAATAGTTCAATTGTGTTACTGAATACTGATTGTTCCAAGATCAACCATTTTTCATGTTTTTAAACTCCAGAGCATCTTGCATATATTTTCTAGCAGGTTTCTTAAACTAGCATGTGGAGAAAAGTAAAAAAAAAAAAAAAGATTTGAAAAGCATTGCATTATGCACAACCGGAGATGATAGTAAGGAAACTATCCAAATCCATGAAACAGTTACTTGGGTGGGTTTGAAAATTAACATTTATGGAACTATTAGACACCATTACAGATTACTTGCTGCTTCCTGACCAACATTTACCATTATTGTCAAGGTTTAAGAAAGTAATATATTTGGATTTAAGATTATTAGAAGATCAACAACATTGTATACCCATTTCTTTTGTTAAGGAAAGCCAATTTAAGTTCATTTTAATTAGTAAACGATGATAATTGGATATAACTGTCAAGACAGAAACTATGTCTAAGGAAGATCCTTGCCCAGCAAGATTATCAATGAAAGGGGTGAATCTAAGACATATGAAGTGAGCCTTTTGGGGAACAGATTAATGATGGTGGGACACAAAAACAGAAAAGAGCCAGATGAAGTATATGTATAACCAAACACATTGGCTCATCTCTTAGATGCAAAACACTTCACTTCAAATTGCACAAGTTTTTGACTCATCATGGAAACTCCAGAAATCTGGAAACTGAGATTGGTTTTCATAATATTGATTTATATGATGTATATTGGTTCTTTAAGACTTGCAATTAACCATCAAATGGCACATCCATATGTTTACCATGTTACCTTTGTTTCCAGAACAAATGGCCCTTACATTATTTGCCTATATTTTAATGTCATTTCCCCCTTTCCACTGCCTTTGCAGGACATGCACTACCGTTTCATGGACATTTCGAGGGTTTTATGAGAAGGTGACTATATGCTGATAACATGTGCATGTACTGCATTACCCTTTGCATTCTATTAATTAGTGGATAGTTTGAACTTTCCATAGATGTGCATATAAATTATAAACATAACTATATGTACATGTTTATGGTCTTGGTATATTGATCGCGGGGAATGGCGCAGAAGGATCCATATAACTGGCCCCAACTAGTTTTGGATTGAGGCATGGTTGTTGTTGTTGTTGTATAATGTTTGTAGTTTATAATATCACTTAAGTTTCTGTTCACTGAGTTGTTGTTTTCTCTTTTTTTTTGTACTGTGATATTTCTAATGCAATGGGATATATAGATGTTTAAACTGGGTTCAAAATACTGTCCTTTAAAATATGAATGTAAAATACTGTAAGGGATTATTTTTATTATAAGTTCTATTAATGAGGAAATGAGAGTAGAGATGGAATATGTGTGCGGATAGAAGGGAAAATATTGCCAAAAGAGGGGAGAGCAGTTGGGGAGAGGAAACGGAGAAGAGATGAAAACATTTTGGTTTACAACAAGAAATGGGAAAACATAGATAAATAAAGTAAAAAGTTGGTATTTACACAAAATCAGGTGGAGAAGGAATGATTAAAAAGTTAACTTGAAAAGCATTAGGGAAATTGATTTGTTTGGATAACTTAGCAAATTGATTTCCATTTAGCTTGATGATTAATTTAAGCCTGTCTAGATAATTGAAATTTTTGTAACAACATGCGAACATAGTAGAGGCAATATGTAACAGGAGACTACTACATATTTTCTTTTTTTAATAGTATAAGAATAAGCAATGTCATTATTTTGGTTCCTAAGTACATGAAATACAGATGTATTACTGAAATCAAGTCACACCAGATTGATAGTTTTCTCAAGTGGATTGACTTACCTGCTATATAACTTGAACTTGTTTCAAAATACTGAAATATGGCATTTCTGTTTTCTCTGTCCTCTGGTTATCCTTCTCTGGCTACAAATTTTGCTATTATTTTGTGTTTTGTTTGCCTATCTAGTGAAAGTTCTGTTTAAAATTATGACTTATACATGTATGTGTTTCATCAGGTACTCCTTGATTATGAAAGACACATAACAAATGCTGATGCCGGTGAGCTTAGCGTCCCCATTGCTTCCAAGTCTGAGCCCAAGCTGCTGAAACCACCAAAGCTGCCCAAGTCAGAGCCTAAGCATGTTGACAATAAGGTAAATTTCAAACTTCCTTGTGGGACTGTATTTTTCAATATAGATCATAACTTTATGATACCTCTTGTTTACTGTTTGGTGGTAATATTTTTAATATACCATGTAAAACTGGTTGGTGTATTGAAGACAAGTGTTTATAATGTATCAAGGTGTGCACAGAAATGTTTGTGGTGTTTTTTTTTTTTTGATAAAGTAAGAATTTCTCATGAAAGAAAAGAATAAGGGTGAGTACAGAAGAAAGATGATGCATTATCCAAATGAAAAAAAGGATCAAAGAGCTAACAAAACTCAGCACATTATGGTTTTCCGGTTTCTTTGTATATTAGCTAGAGAAGTTCCTTAAAGACCTCATGAGCTGAAGATCATATTGGAGCTAAAAAACATTTGATCGCTCAAAAGCTTCTTTGATAGGTTGTGGTTACTAAATATTTTAGCATTCTACTCCTTATAACACATGCCACATAGCATAATTCCAGAGCATGTTGTAGTTTTTTGCTCTTCCCAAAGCTTTTCAGAAACAGCATAAAGTGTTTGTGGTTGTGGTTGTATAATTTCCAATTTTTCTAGCTTGAATTGGCTTTCCTTTGGTCAGTGTTCAGACTAACTGAAAACTGAACCAACCTTCTGAAATTATTTATGTTGAAGTGACGTGGACTAAATTTTACTGGAGGCTGATCATTCTGAGAATTTGGTGGTTTCGATTTTTTTTTCAATGGACCATTAAACACAAATTCCAGGTATTTGTGGAATCAGATGGTGTACATAATCTACATCTGGCATAATAATTCATAACTTTTTGTGAACATGAATTCTTTTCCGGGCTGACATCATGGTACCATATAGGCCATACCTTTTTTTTTTATGTTACTAAAATGTAAGAATGGTAATAATTATTATTTATATACAGTTCAGCTGAGTTTAGGCCAGAGAAAAGCCATCCTTTCTCAAAACAGATTAGCCCGGACCATTCACCATTGAAACTTCATTTTATTGATAATACCACCAATAACTAAGTATGTTATTGATACACAATTCAGCTGAGTATAAGCTGGACAAAAACTCATCCATTTCTCAAAAAGGATTAACCTTGACCATTTACCATTGAAAATTCATTTAAAGGTAATGCCATCAAGAGAGATTGGGTTGCTTCTGACTTTTTTGTTTTGTTTTATTGTTTTTATCATTCTACCACAAACGCAAATGCCTGCTAATCCTGTGCCCCATGTTTACTTAAGATGTCATTCTTGTTGTGAAAATGCCTGGCTTGGAGATTGACTCAATATGTACCTAAGGATCTTTGGCTCATTTAGCATGATATTTTCTTTCTTCTTTTTTCACCTTAGGCATTGAGTATCCTCTTCTTTTCATTGTTGTCCTTGTGCCTACATTATCTTTACTTGCTGGTGATATTCAGGCATCGGGATCGGGTAGAACTCGTAGGGATGCTGCAGCACGTGCAATGCAGGGTTGGCACTCACTCCGTTTTCTTGGTAACGGAGAAGTTAGTAGCCCTATCGTTAAGGTCTGTTGAAATCATGTCGAACATTTTTCTGTTTCATTTACGTAGTATATTCGTGCAACCATTGTTTACAGTGATGTATCTATATTTTGTAGGACAAGAATACTATACCATTGCAAAAGCGTGAAAAGGAGCTAAAAAACCTTGGTGAGTAACAGGTTTATCAATTTCACAATTTGTTACTTCCTAATATGTTGGCAGCTTACAACAATTTTTAAATCTGGACCTTTTGGCTCAGGTTTACTGAAACGTAAGAAACCATCGTATGTGGAACATGCTGTCAAATCTCCACGCTCCAAAAGTGCACGGTTAAGATTCTAGTTACCCAGTTCGTTAGATTTACCCAATGTTATCAAATATTTGTGTTCATGAGAAATACATACTGGCATTGATTCGATTGGCTTGGATTTTTTTTAATAGATTGGATGTGGAGGTGACTGATGTTGGAACCCCAGCCGATTGGGTGAAGATCAATGTACAGAAAACAGTAAGTTATTGCATGAATCTTTTCCCCATTAGAGGGCGACACTGAGATCTGTACTATTTCTAATTTGGAACGATAATTATGTCTACAGGAAGATAGTTTCGAGGTGTATGCTTTAGTTCCAGGTCTCCTCCGTGAAGAGGTGAGTACCAAATTCTTGTTTCTGTCTTCATTTTTACATCAGTTTACATATAGTTCTCATTTTATCATGGAAAGTAATCTGATGTTGTTTATCAGCTGATTTAGAGATTCTTGCCCAACTAGAAAGCACCTCTTTACCTTGCCTGGTAGCTTGATTATAATTAAGTAGAACGCAAAGTTGCCAAGGCCATTTCTACACTCTTGGTGAACTGCTTTACATTATCTATAGATAGTGGGTGCCTAATTTTTGTATACCGCCACCTTGATGAGCATGCTGCCACAAGATTGCCTCTGAATCGATAAAGAGTCCAGCCTCACGTTATACTTATTTCAGAGATATAAGAACGCGTCTGCAAGATTGGACATGAAAAAAATATTTTTGTTATGACTTTCTGGTAGTGTTTTAGATGTCAATCCATTGCTTTCTAGTCGATACATATCACTTTTTTGTTGAAACCAGAAACACCAACATTTATGTAGATGATATCATGCGAGACATCACTAAATGTGTTGTGACCTTGTAATTTTGCAAAATCAGGTACGGGTTCAATCAGATCCAGCGGGGCGTGTGGTAATCAGTGGTGAACCAGAGCACGAGGATAATCCTTGGGGTGTCGCACCATTCAAAAAGGTACTTGTTCCTTTTCTGTTTTGCAATGCCTGTTATTTTCCATGCTAGGGTAGATAGAGTAGATGATACAATCCTTGTAAGCATGTTTCATGGTTTACCTGTTGATAGAACAACAAATACTAGCTATTTAACGTGGGTTATAATTTTTTTTTAAAAAAAATACTTGGTATGCAGGTTGCTTCGACGTGTTATTTTACATAAAAAATTCAAAGTGTAAATTGAAAAACCTATGCAAGAAAAATCAAGATATTCTATAACATAAAATGAGACATACATCTGATTGTGTTTATTGAACTTATTTATTTAAATAAATAAAAGATACCACACTCTAAAATATCCATGACTTAAAAGATAAATACAAATGAAACTGACTAAATAGACTCATGCCATAAAAAATATTACGCAAGGCCGAACACATCAGTAATATAATTTAAAAATGAATATTTTTTTATTTTAAAAAATAAACTTTATTTGTATAAAAAAAATTATAGATGAATTAGAATAATACATCGAAAAATGAAATAGAAACAAAACAACTAGAAAAAACTTATATTCAAAAAAGGCATGCAAAAATTGTGATCTAGGTCATGAGACTAAGATAAATCCATTGAAAAAACTTGAAGATAATCACAAAACCAATATTAAAAAAAAATTAATGCAGAACAATAAGATCGTACGAAGTTGAATTCTCAACAAATTAAATGTCGAAAGATTAAACCAAGGAAAAAAATTAATTACTCAAAATGATTGAAAAAATAAGGGTGAGAAAAAACATTAATTAGAAGGATACAAATTTTCAATTGGGAGGGTTGAATTGAAAAATAACTTTAATAAAAGGAAAAAAAAAAACCAAAAGAATGAGGGTCAAATTGAAAAAAATAAAACAACAAAAAATTTGATTGAAAGATAAAATTGAAAGAAAAAACGCTTCTACAAAACTACAAGGGATAAAAATAGAAATTAAAAAAAAATGAGAACCAAAATGGAAAACCAAACACATGAAAAATTGCAATTGAATGACTTAATTGAAAAGAATAAAAACTTTTATAAATTAAAAAGGAACTAAATAAAAAATTAATAGAATGAAGACTTAAATTGAAAACTAAGAAACAAAGAAGACAGGTGGTGTACATTACCTATCAATAAAGAGAAAAGATGGGGGAAAAATCAAACGATCACCGGCGACAATTCAACAATCGTAAGTTGTCATACGCTACTCCAAATAGAAGAGGACACGGCGGAAGGCTAGTTACGTCTACTGGGTGACGTCACACGCGTGGATGCCACCCACACGTTGGGGCATGTCGAGCATGTTCCAACAGCTTTAAGCATAAAAAAATTCAAAAAAAAAAATCGCGAATACCAAAATGCTCTTCATGACCCCGACAGTTATACAAAATGCTCGTATGAAAGTATAAAATTACCCCAAATGCTAAGCTTATGTTTTGTCTCTTCTAAGGTTAAAGAAGTAATTGTATTGTATATTAAAAATTGAAAACTTTAAAATACCCTTATCCAGTAGCGCAATAATTTTTAACTACGGGGCAAGTTTATATTTTTACTGTTAAGAAGCTTATGCAAACTCTTCGTCAATAGTTCTATATTTTGTTGATTTTAAATGAAAAATAGTATTTTTACTATGCAAATAAAAAGGCATCTACACCCTCACCCAAAACACATTTTAGTTCTATATTTTGTGGTCAATAGTTAACAAAGGTAATTTTATTATAGCCAAGACACATTTTACCGTGATTTGGGCCACAGCAAAACACCCACCCACGCCATTTAGTTTTTTAGGTAATTTGATTGCCGAACTCATTTAAGACTTGCTAGATTTTGCTATATATTTCCTTGTGGAGTGACTAAGATCGGCATTGATTTCAGGTTGTCAGCTTACCCTCGAGGATTGATCCGCATCAGACAACAGCAGTGGTCACCCTGCATGGACAATTGTACGTCCGTGTCCCATTTGGGCAGCCAGACTAAGCAGTTGAAAAATGTCGTCCATGGCTGTTAATGACTCCCAGTTAGGGAAGTGAATTGTTGGAACTGAATGGATTTCAGTCATGGTTGTGATTGTCTTTTACTAGATTAGCAGAACCTAACTGTGTTAATGCTATCAAGGTAAGAGGCTTGTCTTTTAATTCAACTCGAGTTCTCAACGGCACTTGTTACATGTCTAGCCTCGGTTTTATCCAAATTAAACCTACATATTTTCACAATGGTTCTACCCAGTTGCTCTCTGATCTCCTTTACTATGATCTTCCAAATTGGAATCTTGAATTATTTCGCCCTTGTGCTGATTCTTGATTAACAGGATTAGGATTAATTATTAGTTACTCTTTCAAAATCCCAGCTCAGAAATTTCATGCGTCACGATTTTCCCTGAAAAATTGGGGGGGTATAAATTAAGCCCTAAGACTCATCCCTGACAACAACCTAGCTCTGAGGTTTCTAGCCAGCCAATCACCATGAAACCAAAATATGAACGCGATGCCAACGGGAGAAGAAGCACCAATATGAACTTATTTCCCGTCACTGTGTGATACTACACAGCGGAGCAGCTTACCATTCAAGGATCCATTGTTGCGTGAAACAAATGTTGCTGGTGCAATTTTTGAGAAAGTCTTAAGGAAAAACAGCTCGGGAAAGAACAGAAGGGGTTGAAGATGGATTTCCGAGAGTCAGGCAGCACAAAATATGCCATTTGGCCATGGAAGTGTATGCATCACGGAGACATGGGTAAAAACAAGAAACGAACTGAAGTTACGCAACAACAAAAAATTGCACTATAACCAATCTGTGTGAGGTTACATACAATTTTATACATGCGTCAAGGGCACCACCATCCCCACGAACCAATATATATATTTTTTTTTTGGCACAATGAAGCAATAAATGATAAGACACACAGCAAAATCATGGAGAAAAAACATGTTAAACTTCAAAATATTCAGAATTCCTCCATTAGAAAAGGGTGGGTGACGACCTCTAAGTAGCAGTCACCATTGACGCCAAGTCCAATTCTTCATCAGAGTCAATCACATCTTCATAATCATAATAAGCATTCACCTGCAATGGAGAGCGAATTTAGGACCTTGCTTAAGCAATGGGCAGCCCATTAAAGAGAATCAATCAGTCTGCTAGTTTCTGGGACATTGGTGAAAATTCATACCACTGGTCTCGGAGTAATTGCTTCGAAAGTGTGGAACTCCGGAACATCAAAATAAGGGGGTTTTAGGACAATATATGCTCCTTTATTGTTGAATCTATCCTCAGTTGCCTAAAAAACAAAATAATTTGTTACAAAAATAATAAAATGCGGCAAAAGTAATGTTAAATTTTGCTTGGTCAATCAAATGATATCCATTAGTTTCATCTGGCCAAGTAAATCAACCTGTGTAATGATATTTAATAACTAATTCAAGTCTTTTTTCACATCATCAACATCAAACAAAGTTAAAAGCGATGGAGGGAATGTGTTCTATTTAGAGAAGAATCTGCCTCTTCAGAAGCTCAAGCCAGATTGATTATCTAATGTAGATCCCTAATATGATTAACATGGAAACAGGGTTTAAAATAATGTCCAATATGCATAATGTTTCCCTATGACAGGATGTTAAATATATCAAAACCAGGAAATTAAGATGTCAATTTGGAAATCATATCTCCCAAGAAAACATAGCTCACAGTTTCTCTATGGAAGCCAAACAAGAACATATACAAAAGCTTAACATCTCCAAACATGTTATTCAGCGCAAGGTTAAGATACCATCATGGAACCCATGCTCGACCCTAAATGTATCAGATATTTGAAGCCAAAGGATGCAAAACTGTCTTTCCTAGATGAGATTGGAGATCTTGTATGAAATTCAAAAGGTATAGGAGAGAAGAATTGTAAAAAAACCTGAAATTGTGGATAGTCTGGAGCACTAAAGAGAGTAATCAGCTTTCCTGATGGTACAACATGATCTATGGTGTACCCTACATCCATTCCTCCAAGACCCGGCCTTTTTTCCCTTGCATCAGGGCCTTCATGTGATCTGATGATTAGCTAAGGCAACACAACATGAACCATTAACTACAGTGTCAATTCTTGAATAGTAAAACATCATCTTGATAGTAGCATGAATTGCTGAAATAGTGAAATGCATGACATAGATAAAAATGCAAGAACACATAATCTTCTATTGTTCATAAATGCAGAAAACAGACCAATTCTTCTTAAATTTGTGAACATAAATTGCCAAAAGTGCTCAAAGTCCAAAGTAACAATTGATAAATTTCCTCTTCAATGTAATGTCAAATTGGACCAGTATCACGATTGAAACACGTGAGTAAAAGAAAAGGAATCATCATATCAACATCACACGAATAGAAAGTTTCTTATAGTTCTGATTGGGGATAGGTCGTTTATTTTAAAATCTATGCTTGAAAAAATTAAAATTGAGCATTTGACGAAGTAGTAAGATTTCCCAACATTTCAATAATGAGAATAAACCAATGCAATCACGTCAACTTAAACACAAATTTGAGCTTGCACAACCTTTAGTTGGAACTTCTTTAAAAAGTCTTCAGTACAATCAGGTCCCCATAATAAACCAATGCCTCTCTCTGTATTTGGTGACAGTCCAGATTTCATTGTTGGATCCGACCATAAAACATCTCCAGGAATTAAGTTCAGACCTTCCCATGGAGGGTCAAGAACCGATCTTCGTGCTTTGGATAACTCCTCCAAAGAACCAAGACATAATGGTTTGGTTTCAGAATTTAAAGTTATTCTTCGATTCTTCTTTCCCTTTGATCTCTTCAATGGAGTGATGGACACACTGCGGAAAAGTCCTCCGTGAGCAGTATATACATGTCCAGCTATAATAGAGGCCAAGGGAAGGCCTTCAAAGCAGCCCAAACACTTCCGATAAACATGCTTACCTTTATCGCCATACTTCGCCAAAACTTCTTTCTCAAAACCATAAACAGATGTGCAATACTTGGATTCATGATTGCCACGGAGGAGATATACCCTCTGAGGCAAAAATACCTAAGCAAGATACCAATTCATAAACATTACTCAATTGACCAAAAAAAAAAAGATTTGAGTTTTTTTAAGTAAGAATACATGATTTAGAAAAGAGGGGAAAAATAAATAACAGATAAACATCTGTGCATGTAAACAGAATATTAATAAAGAGTGGAAAACATGGAGCTTGGACATCTAGCATACTCAAAAGAATATTAATGAAGAGTACTAATTTTAAAAGGTAAAGTAAGCCTAGGTTGAACAAGGAAAGCATGGAACTTGGACATTTAGCAAACAATGAAGTAGTTATTTAACTGAAGCAAGCACCACCTGCCCGCCACATCTCTAGTACCTTAGCAATATGAAGTCAATTGAATTTTTACAACCAAATGTCAAATTTGGGGCCTAAAATTTTTTTTTTTTTTCTCACTTTGTGCAAGTACGACTAAGAAAATGACAGCAATAACAAACAAATCCACAATTCCATATAGCAAAATCCTCCCTGTCTAACAATTCTTTTTTTTTATCAAAAGAGCATTTATCACCCCATATCAACCTTAAATTGTCTTAAGATTACACAAATAGCCCAGAAAGATTAGAAACTTGGTATTATAACTAAGGTTGGATGATATATTGGCTTATAGCTTAATAAGAAGTGGGCATGTAACATCACTAACAAGAAAGAAAAGAGGCCATTTAGTTTGAATCTAAAATACTTGGTTAAAATAAGCCTAAAATAAAAGCAAAAAAGAGTATCTTTAAGGAGGGATTTTCACACCCGTGCACTCTCTCACAGACACCACTGGCATTTTCTCTCTCCCTGGATCTTTCCTCTTCACTCATTGAACCTGTTGATTGATCCCTCCCTCCACCATCTTCCTCCAAGGTGTATCTGGTTTGAAGCTTGGACCAGTTCCCATAAAAAAAACCATTTCATGATCTTATTTTGCGGTATATAAGGTGTATCCAAAATTCCATTCAAGACCACTTAGGTAATGTTTGGGATTGTGATAGCGATTGATTTTCAAAAATATTTTTTTGTTTAGAAATGCATCAACATGAAGTTTTTTTTTATTTTTTAAAATTTATTTTTGATACCAACACGTCAAAACTAGCCCATCAAAACGATCCAAAATCATAAAAAAAAAAATCAAAAATTTTCAAAAACACTTTTTTTAACGCAAAAACAATCACACTTTTATTGTCCTTCGTCTACCATTCATGATCCAATCAAAGGTACTAACTTACTAATCCATGATGATTACATAACGGTAACACTATTATCATCATCAACCAACAATCATACTTCACAACATTTAAGTGCTTTATGTGATTCTAAGAAGATACTCTCCTAATACACCTAGACTGCCTACCACGCTATAATCACTCGGCACTAACTCATCGTGTTCATAGTAAACAACGGATATAAATTGAATCGCACCACACTGCTTGAAAGAGTTTATAATAAATTGCTACATTTCTCCGAATTCGAGTACCTTCAAGCACTCTTTAGCTTCCCATTATCAATTATCGTTACACTGATCTAGCCACACATAACTGACTTAAGCATCTGAGCGAGTTTCCACCGGAGACAACCCCGACCCAACTCACCCCAAGTCTCCATTTTTGTATATTTTCGACCACTTCCACTCTCATTAAATACCATCCAAGTATCTCACATTTTCTTCATAAATAAAAAAGAGAAAATCTTTCAAGAAAGAGAATCAGAATTCTTGATGACAGTATTGTTTAAGAGAAAATTACCTTCCAAGCTAACAAGAGCAAGAAAGTCTCAAGACCCCAAGCTCCTCGATCAACATAATCTCCATTAAACACAAAAAAACGATCTTCACAAGGAAACCCAGCATCTTGCAACAAAAAATTGACATCATGAAGTTGCCCATGAACATCTCCTACAACTACAACTCTTGAATTATCATTACAGTCATCGATTCTGACACAATTAGGCTCTTTGTGAAGAATTTTCGAGGCGGTGAGGACTAGAGTGTCAAAGACGGGAACAGGGAGGACTAAAGGAAGTTCAGATGGAGAGAGGTTTTTGGAAGACCAATCAAAGGCGGAAATGAGGTTTTGGATCCAGTCGAGGGTGAGGGAAGAATCGGCAGGCCATGAGAGAGGGATCTGAACTGGTGGTGGGGTTGGACCTTCTGGGGTGGAGGTTGTTGTTGTCGTGGAGGAGGTGGTGGTCGTAGCTTCGTCTGGTGAATTGGTGGCGGTGGCGGTGGCGGTGGCGGGATCTGACGGAGGGCCAGATGGCAATGAATCTGACATGGTCCTTCTTTGGAGGGGTGTTTCCGAGACTACGGTCGGTGTATAAAAATTGCGTGTCTCCGGTCAAAGCTAAAAATTACTGTTGAATTTAATTTTTTTTACTTTTCAGTTTTACTTTTTACCGGATTTATGATGTTTTATTTTACCTGGTTTTCATGCATAGATGTTAATGTATCTTATCACTACTACTAGAGTATTTTTATTTTATATGGATTTTTCTCATGTGTTTTTGTACATAAAAAATCTAAAGTAAAATTTAAAAAATTCATCCATATTTCTAATTAAACAAATTAGAAACTATTTATGTAACAAAAAAATTATCAAGCTTGATTTCTACCTGGCTAATGTTAATTAGTTAAACTTGTAACCCGGGTCATGAACTCAGTTGAGTTTAATAATTTATTTTTATAAATTTTTTATCCAAAATAAACGCCTATAAAATTAAAAACCAACAAAATATCAAAATGATTGGGAAAAAAATCAAAACAAAAAAAATTATATTTCTCAATTAATAATTAATCAAATATTAAATGATTAAATTAAAAAAAAAATCAAGAAAGAAAATGCAATTGTAATGGATAAAAAAAATAATAAAAAAAAGCAAAATAGGCCTAGTTTCTCTAGCTAGGGAAGGCCCAAAGATCTTGGGCCTCTAAAAAAAGCATTAGGCATGCGGGCTTAAAGCAACCCACACACCTGGGTGTTTTTTTTAATTTCTTAATGGGTAGATGACATGCTTTGAAAAACAAAAGTAGGCGATATGTCACTTGCACTGCCCACATTTCAGCAATCTCTTGTCATCGAAAAATGCTCATTTCCAACCATATTTTAATTTGAAAAAAAAAAAACACCTTAAATACCTTGTAAAACATATTCATAACTTTTAGCAACCCAAAAACTAACTCTAAAACTCATAATCAATTCGAAATTAAAATTCTTTTTTTGTTCAGATCTACCATTTCAGGCAAGTTTAAGGAGGAAAAAAAACCTTATATAAACTTTCTCATCAAAAGAAACTCATTGACACCAAAAACATTGTTTTCATGGTCGAAAACGGTCTTATCCAAGACTTTCTTTCTCTACCATCAGAATTTGACCACTTTCTCTCTTCTCTTTTAAATCAGGGATCAAAAAATAAGAAAAATAAAGTTTGGGACTAAAATTAAATTTCATAAATTGTTAAAAACTAAAAGTTTATAATTTGAAAAGATGGAGGACTAAAGTTTACGTTTATTTCCAAGTTTATAAAAACCATCTATTTTTGTCGTGTTTTTCATTTTAGTCCCTTATTTTTTAATCTTGGCCTTCATTAATAAATGAGCTTTAATTGGCCAATAATTTGAGCCTATAAAGGTGTAATAAAAAAAAGGAAAAAAAAAAGAACAGAGACAAAAAAAATAGACATGTCACTATAACAATCCACGGTAATTTATTCATTGGTGAATAGTGGTGTGGGGAACAATATTTTTTCTATGTCTTTTAGAGTATTTCTTAACTAGTTTTTTGTACTTGCATGACGCCGTTAATCTTAAAAGTAATATAAAGATATTAGGAAGTTAAAACTTTGATGCATGCTAGTTAAAAAGATAAACTTCTAAAATATTATAATATTAATATATTAGATGGCATATTGTTTTTTTTTTTAAAAAAAAAACTAAGATGGCGGCACATTAAAATCTACCTAGATCAACCATTATTAACCTGCGAAACTCATGATTCGGGGTAGGAAAATTTGATAACCCTATGAAATATATACTAAAACAACTTAGGAAGGTCAATCATGATGAATCAAATATTGAAGGTCAAAAAATAAAAACTAAATCTAAATAAAGGACCACAAAAAAAAAACGACTCAGTAAACCTAGATTAATGGTCAGCGCTATACCATATGCTGAGAAAATCTTAACCAGACAAAAAAAAAAGAAGAGGTTAGGGCAACGTAAGTGTTTCTAAATAAGTAAGAAAAATACGAGACTCGTGTCACTGAGTCATTTGGGTTTTATAAGATCATTTAATTTAAAAATAATTGGAAAAAAAAGAAACCCTAATTTAATAATATGAAAAACCAAGCAAACTTGGGTGAATCTTATAAGCATAAGTTAATCTCTTAAATTCAATACCCGTGAAATCTTAGACTTGAGTTCAATAAAGAAGCTCAACTCCCAACAAAAAAAAAATAACAATCAAAACAATGAAAATCAAATATGGGAGATTAAAAAATTAAAGGATGAAATTGAAAATAATTTTCAATTTGAAATAATTAATTAAAATAAAAGGGACTAAATCCAAAGAAAAAATAAATTGAAGGGATTTTTTGATTTGTTTAGGGGCAGCACGCTAAATGAGGTGGGAGGGGAAAGAAATTACAATCAACACTGAATTAGTTGGAACTGCAATACACACACCGCCCATATAAGTTGCCACCGTCAAGATGAACTAGAAAACACCCTAGAAAACCATTTTTGGCCATCGTAAACTACCACACGAGTCACTTGAATTTGTCAGGGCAACTTACACGCGCCAGGCACTTTTTGTATTTTTTATATTAATTAAAATACCAATTTGCCCCTAATACTACATTAAAATTAAGAGAAAAAAAGATGAAAATACTAATAAGCCCCTGAATAGAAGGTTGATTTTAAAAAAAAATATATAAGGGCTATATAGCCATTACAGTATGCTTAGAAAATTGAAAAATCCAATGAACCCTAGACCCAATTTAACAAACCTTTTTGCCTTTAAAGACATTTAAGTAATGCCAAAAAAATAGGGAAAGACCAAGCTATTACTAATTCAATCAATAATGATCTATAAAGCCCATGAAAAGACTAAATTACCCATATAAAAAGCTTTGTACTTTTTGGTTATAAGAGCAAAATTCACTATTTCCAATTAATAATGGTTTATCTTTTGGGCTACAGTGATTTTTCCACGTGGCTTAGTTTATGTTAATCTATTATCCTTATACGGGGTGGTTGTGATCTTTTCAAACCAATTTTCACTTATGCAGGTAAGTATGTTTTTTGGTTAGTGACATGGCAGGATAAACAAGCCGAGTTAGCCTGTGGCATTGCTCGAGCTCGGGCCTGTGGCATTGCTCAACACCTTACCCCTGAGATTTCTGACTGAACCTAGGCTCCGCGCGCAGGGCTGGCTCCCTATTTAGGTCTAGGCGTTGCACCTCACCCCAATACCAATCACGACTCACGACATCATGCCCTTTAGGCTCAGCCATCGCGTCTAAGCCTAATTCATGGCGCCTCTTAAGCCCATACATCGTGACATGGGTCAGTCTCAGGCATTGTTTGGCTATGGTTTTATATCATGGCCCAACACCCACCTTGTGGTTAAATTTAAAGAAGGAAAAGGCATATAAACAAGCATATGTTGCCTACAAACCACAGCTTGTCCTTATAGAATCAATTTAATTTAATTTAATTATATATTTTTCATGCTTGAAAATATAAAAAATAAAATAATCCAAAACTTGTGTCGAAATTACAAGCAAAAAACTAATTTTCATTTCCAATATAACGCGGTTTCATCCTTTAATGCTTTAATGGTCCAAAAATCGTTTTGCCCCCACACAAAAGATAAAGAAGTCAAATAGCTTAAAATAGAAAAAAACTAAGTGTGGTGGCTATCTGCAATCCATGTGGTCTTGAGGAATACTTTTCTATCAAATTTATGTAGAATTTCTGAGTCCCAATGTTTAGATATAAATTAAATTATAAGAATGATTCATCCATTTAAACTAGCTATAACCACACTAATGAATATAGAAGTTTTTTTAAAATAAAATCATGAAAATTATTTAAAAATTACCCTTTTATTCTCATCAAAAGCATAACATTTATATATCATTTTTTAAAAAAATTAATTAAAACTTGACTATTATCACCTGAGTTAGTAAAGTATTTATTATATATTAAAAAAAAAGGTAAATGCGGCGGTGTTTGGGATATTTGTAGATGATTAGATGTTGTTTTTCAAAGTATTTTTTTATTTAGAAATACATTAAAATAATATATATTTTTATTTTTAAAAATTTATCAAAACTATCTAAAAATATATATATAAAACTAATTTAAAAAAAATATATCAAAATCTTTATAAAAAAAACACAGCCTAGGGACAGCGCCGAACACCCCGTAGTGTGAAAATGAAAAGGGGAGAGGCTATAGCCATTTTCCAGAAGCACAGGTAAGGGGGCTGGGAGGCGTATCTCTTGTGTACACGAGAGTGAACTTTCCAGGTGATGCCTCGTGGACAAATATAGGGTGCAGATTTTCTGGGCTGCCTGCCTCCGCAAGACAACAGAAATTGAATCAAACACTAATAATAGCCATACATTTCGTTTACTTTCAAAATGTTCTTAATTGAAACACTCTAACTGGATACAAATTGCAACAAGTCTTCATATTTTACTTGGACTTCAAATTATTTAAGCCTCCTGGTCAAACTGGTTTTAAAGCTCAAATTCCATGGCTGCCAACATTTTTTGTGGAGGGAATTCGCTCAAGTAGTTGTAGTTGCCTTTACGCATCTGATTCAAACTGATTATAAAAAAATATTCTTTTTATAAAATATCCCACAAGTGCAGTAGGCGAGAAAAAGAAAGGGGATCGGATCATATTTATCCCAATGAGAGAAATAGTATTATAAGCAAAATCTTACAAAAAGAAAAGAAAAGGAGATTCTTGGTTGAGTATCTCACCAACCCTATATTTTTTATATAAAAAAAAGATTCACAAAGATGCAGAAATTCCCATTTGAATCCTTTCATTCATGTCCATTTACAAACTTCGTCTAAGAAATTTTATGTTTTAAGATCTCAAATATTCTAACCAAGAGCCCGTTGGACTGGAGGATTTGAAGCTCATATAAAACCTTAAAGATTTGAAAAATTAAAACCCAGTTAAGACAAAGAAATCTCTGACGTTTTGATTAAGATTGGGATTATAGTTTGAAGAGTATATTTAATTAAGTTTTAACCTTTTTTCTAATCGGTCATTCCAAACGACTTTGAATTGAATTTCTTTCGTGGAAATTACTCTCTAGCTTAGCAATACACAAGAAAAAGAAGCATTTTTTTATCACAGAAAAAGGAAGCAAATCGCACCGCTGTCTTCCTTGGTGTGTAGTATGGAGAACACCCACTGTAGATTGACAGAGCCCCGAGGACAGATAACAAATCAAGAAGAAGACGCTGTGATCCCTATGAGAAGAAGACATTTTATAGGTCAAACTTTGTTAGACTGACGTATATATTTAACGTAAGAAATTCAATATGGTTATCTGGAAATGCCATGTCTCCCACACAACTGCAAGTTGCTCTTCCCTGATTTCTCTCTTTGATACAGTTTGTTCTTATGATCTTGTCCTGTAAGGCTATACTTTTGTCACCTAATATATATGAAAAGGGACACTTCCATTTTCTTTTCTTTTCATTGTCCCCTTTGGCCCTACCATACCAATCATATCATACTTACTCTTTCTTCATACTTGTATCAATTACAGCTTAAATTGATCGCTACTATTTTAAGGCACGTAATCTGATGATATCCACGTTGTAAACGCATAAATCTCTCCTTGCTAGACCATTCAAAGGCCAAAAAAAAA
>Ga0307518_10000844_pt1 | contig 22913 bp, 33 predicted proteins | sample 25_EM_MG_FD_203889 | JGI IMG/M metagenome (GOLD analysis project Ga0307518, IMG submission 203889) | Populus trichocarpa ectomycorrhiza microbial communities from riparian zone in the Pacific Northwest, United States - 25_EM | ecosystem: Host-associated > Plants > Roots > Unclassified | place...
GACCTTCGTTGGACCTCTGTCACTCTGTCCTTAAGTCCTCCGAAATAAGAGGACACAGGTATCGCAAGGGCGCAGCACATACGCTGAAGCCAAAGTCCTCAACTCCTCCGCATCTCCTCCGCCTGTCATCGACATCCCTTCTTACTTATCTCCGCCCGTGTCGGAGTTCATCGGAGGAACCGGTTCTGACACTAACTTACTGGTTGGGGTATCTGGCTGCTATGACTCATATGGACAGTCTGACAGTCTGATGGTCTGGGTGGTCTAAACTTTCTGAGTGACTTATTATCTGCAGGGCCTGATTGTGCTGGTTACTGTCTGGGGGGTCTGACTGCTCTGACTGCTCTGGATGGTCTTAAGTGTTTGACTGACTTACTGTCTGAGGGGTCTGACTGGTCTGACTGGTCTGTCTGTCTGTCTGTCTGTCTGTCTTGTGGGTCTGACTGCTCTGACTGATCTGACAGGTCTTAAATGTCTGACTGACTTACTGTCTGACTGCTCTGACTGCTCTGACTGCTCTGGGTGGTCTTAAGTGTCTGACTGACTTACTGTCAGAGGAGTCTGACTAGTCTGGGTGGTCTTAAGTGTCTGACTGACTTACTGTTTGGGGGGTCTGATTGGTCTGACTGGTCTGGAGTGGTCTTAAATGTCTGATTCCAGAACTCCCAGTCTGATGCCAGATGCTCCCAGACTGTTAAGTCATGTCAGACCATTTCAGACTGTTAAGGGACCTAAGTGCTGTCAGAGAAATTGTCACCTTGCTGATGAGTTGACTATTGCCATCTCATCCCATCCGATTATCGCCTGTCCATTTGTTCCTCCATTGTTCTCCGTCCATCAAATGAATTGTAGCGTAAGCCACCCTGTTCATGCGAGTCTACTATGTCTGGTCTGAACTTGCTTTGAGGGCAGATGACCGAACTTGGGGATGGTAAGAATGAATTGTGCATTCACCTGGGCAGAAATGTTTGTTCTCGGCGGTGGTAAGTTTTCAATGCTCATTGGTCGTGTCTCCGCTAATGTGCATGAACATACTGCTCTTTCAAGTCAACTCACAGTTCTGATATTTAAGTCGGTCTCTGTGATTGCTACCCCTCCATGTCCAGCCCCAGATAGTATCCCATTACAGATATCCCGTTATCAACATCTCACTATGCAAGCACCTACTCCAGACCTTGTTACTCAGTTTACGGAGGACACGTTTGCAACAGAAGACAGGTTTTGCCAACGATCTAGGTGCCAAGCCCTTATCTGGAAAGGCGAACCTTGCCACTATGTCGCAGCCTATGATCCCACTCAGCGAGGGAAATTTGTGTGTGGAACATGCTACAGATGGTACAAGCAGAAGCCCGCTACCATTCGTGCACCAGTAAATTGTATGTACTGATTATCCTTTGTCTTTCAAGTGTCTGACTAAAATATCACAAGTGCCGCGGCCAGTCCCCAATCCACAGGATATACGCCAGTCAATAAGCGCTGCACAGTCTCGAGGTATGCTTGATCTGATCACCATGTTTGTTACTCAACCCACCCATAGCTTCGCTCAATCCACCTGCTGTTATGGCAATGTCAGGTTCAGTTGCCAGGACTGGTGGTACTGGTGGTCCACCCATGGTGAATTTCACACCTCCACCCCTTCCTGTGCCGCTTCCAGGCAGACCGAATGTATACATTCCATCTGCCTGGAACAATATCCAGCTGCCAGCTCCTCCTGTAGCACGGGCTGCTTCGAATGCTTTGATGGCACTTCCGCCAAGTTCCTCAGGTTATAGCTCACAGCATTTGCAATACACTGCACAGCGGGAATGCTGGGCACACATTGCTTACCATCCACCACCTGCAGAGACAATCTCATTGGAAATCTCTGCAGTGTTTGAAGCTGGGGGCAAAAAGAAAAATGCTCACTCCAATAATATCGGTGTAAGTACTAAATAACATCACCATAGTACTACTATTAATCCAGCATTATAGAGCATATGTGAAGGGTTGAAAGATATTGATGCACAGAGCACAGCCTACGAGCTCGCATCTGTTGCTCTCCACACCATTGTGCCACACATCAAAACTTATTACCCAAGTTTTGGGTGGCGAGAAAATGAGTTCATTGTCCATGACGCCAAATGGGTTGATCTCATGAAGCACCCTAGCGCCCAACCATACTTTTATGGTGACTGTCTTAATGCAAGCAATCGAAAAAACTCAAAAGCGATAGTATTCAAAACCAAACAATTCGGCTTATTCGTCATTGTCCCCAAGGCCCAATGGGAAGAGTTCAAGGCATTTCATGACAAACTTGAGCCTTCCTCCCCACCACCCACTCGCTCACAAAGAGTGTCCTGGCAACCATTGCACCCCGCAACAGCACCTCTGTCCTGGGTACAATCATTTTCTCAGCTGGACACTGTTCCCATGATCGTGATGCCCAGTGTTGTGTCGCAATCTACATTGAGTTCTGAGCCACCTACGCCTCTTTTCCTTTCCAACAGATGGGCAACTTCCACAGTGTCAAGTAGCGTGTTTGAGAGACCAATCTCAGAGGATGTTATAGGCAATAATGTAGTATATCATGACTCTATTTCTCATTCATTTACTGACATGAAGTTGACATAGAATACAACTAACACTACGGCTGTCAAGCACCACCACCGTCATACTAGCAGTACATCAAGTGGATCATTCAGCCGCCCACCGCAGAAGAAACACCTTGGGAACATATTTTCTTCACCCAATTGCGATCGGCTCAAAGAAGTGTTACAGTCTGGAGGCGCCTGTGAATTTAATGTAAAAAAAGGTGAGCCACACAAAGTCACAGAGTGGACAATGTACTCATATGAGTCCAGTCTTTTGGCAGAATATCATGCAGGTTGACTTTTATCCCATCCCTGTATACAATCTCAACAAACTCATCCGCACCAAGATGGCATTTGATATCAAGATGGCAGAGCTGTTCTTTGGCAACATCAGGCTTGACCGCTCAACTGATGCCATTCTTGGAGTCAGCACATTCAAGACTGCCCAATCTGCCCAACTGACACTTTCACCTCTGACGTGCTCTGGCATGGGTTCCAGCCCGAACTATGAAGTTGTCCTAAAGCGGCCTTACATCAACGACTTTCCTGCCAATGAACCTGCTGGTCCTCCATTTAGCCGGTTTGCCCTTAAAGATGAGTCGAACATACTCTACTGCAAAGCCAATGTTTTGTATTGGGCCAAAGCCCTACTGAAGATGACATATGAATTCATTGACCACGCTATTGATTGTGCCAAGGAACCACCTCCTTTTAACATCCCTTGTCTGTGTTTCGTGGATGCAGGTCTATTATTGGCCTACTCAAATGCACCAGCAATCACTGAAGGTGGTTTGCCATTGGTAAAAACCAGTGGCATCATCAGCATGATGTACCTTGGCGAGGAACTCATCCCTACCCCTTCAGATGGCAAGGACTTTGTGAAGTATATTCACAATGGTGACGCGGCACCTTGTGACCTTTTGGACCCAGATGCGGAGAATATTGCGCAATTCCTGGCGTTCACACAGCATGTACAATATATCAAGACTGGCAAGCAGGTGTATATATCTGACTATCAAGGTATTTCTGTATTGATATTGGATCCATCGTGCTAACTTTATGATTGTATGTCCATCTCCAGGAAATAATACTCCACTGACAGATCCACAAATTCTCACTCATCCGTAAGTTTTTGCTGGCTGTGGTGCTCTGCTAGATGATGCTTTTGTTCATCTAGGAGTGTTGGTCGGGGTCAGAGACTATTTAGTGATGGGAATGTGCAAAAGGGGGTGGAGCTTTTTGAGAAACAACATGTTTGCAACAAGTTTTGTGAATGGGCAGGCTTTGAATTGAATCCCTTCTGGCAGTAGAAAATGTCTAGTCTACAACAAGGTCACTCCCACTGGAAATTGGACCGCTTTTTTTCAACATTCGCAGATCTGCTATAGTTCGGTCTCCATTTGAATCGAGCAAGTCTTTTCCGAATTTCATGCTATCTGCGATTGTTGTGGACAAGGTGTTTGCCATCATTGACGGCACTCTAGTGATTTGCGCTTTTGATATTTTGACTTCGACATTCTGAATTGCACTTTTGATACTTGGACTTGTACATTTTTGACTTGTGCATTTCAAGTTTTCACTTGTAAAATTGACAAGGTCAGTTGGGAAAAATGCAATGTGCAATCTACATTTTGAATTTCGGACAAATGAAAAATGAAATTTACAAAGGGACAGGGACAAACAGTGTTCAAAGTCCCACCGAAGGCATTTGCCAAATGAAGAATGATTTTGGACAAATGGCAAAATGCATTTGGCAAATGAAGCGCGACCGTCTGGCTTTCCATACACATCTACATACATTAAGCTGCAGATACCGGCAGCTCAGTGGCAATTGTGTCCACCGTGTCATTTCTGCATCACTTTTGCGTCACTTCAGCATCATTGTTGACGTTGCTCAGATCTTAGTCATCTGTATGCATCTTTCGAGCAGCAGCGCAGCTGTGGTGCTCTCGCGACTGACATGGTGTGGGCACCAGGAGATGAGGAGAGTGTGGGCACCTACAGATGCACAGCTGCACTGTGCAGATCACAGCCTTGCATAGGGCAGTTTGTATTTGTAGAAGGGTGCCAAATTGACAGCAATGAAGGGCATTGCCTCTATGCAGACTGAACTGTACTTCATCAACAATTTCCACTGTGGGCTTATCCCACAACGTTCAAAGAATGCCAATCTTTGCATAGAGTTATTTGCTCATGAAAAATTATATACTGCATTATTGCGAGTGCGCAGCAGAGAAGACACATTGGTAGTATTTTCAAAGCAAAGATGACCACGAACTTCATATTCCCATTGTTACTACTATAGAAACTGTCCATAGGTTAGTGCCCTCGTAAGTAAGTATTGTACAAATTACATAGGCAGGTAGGGGACCATGTATGAAGGAACTTGAGATAGAAATTAAAGCAATATGTGAGGTGTAGAGGCTGCCAGAACTATGCCAGTTTATCGCACAAAATGACGCAGAGTTGCAAGTGTTCCCATCTGCCAAATGGAGAGCTGGCACCCAGTGTCACACCTTACTTTACAACTCCGATGCTTTGATAACCAAATGCCATGCAATGACCGCTGAAGGGTAGCAGCTTATGTAAGACTCTTTTCTGCACTGTGGTGGCTGCTGATGTCACTCCACCAGTACTCCACTTGACATTGTCACGCTCTTGCATCACTTCATTGCAATGTCAATCGCAATTGAAATGTCCTCTTGACTGCATCCAAAAATTATGTAGGAAGTGGGGAAGTATATGAAGAATCTCATTTCAGCTTTGTATGTTTATCTGGTGTGATTTGATTTCAGCCCTGACAAGTTGTTCTGAAAATAGCCCCTTTGGAGCAGTTAATGGTGTCCTGCTCGTGCACAGATGTATTTTATTGAAAAAAAGGATATAACCTTCTTGATATATAGTATAACATGCTCTATGTACAACTACTTGGCTTGGATTGAAGTGTTGCGTGTTGCAGTTAGTGTTTTGCATCTCCGTGTCATTTTGCAATACCGGTCAAGTGATAGTCACTGTGGGAAGTAAACACACTGAAAATCAGTGCCATATGTACTGAATATCAGTGTCAAAAGTGCTGGATATCAGTGCCAAACAGTGGCACTGATTGGATCATTTTTGCTACTAATAATCAGTGCCATTGGCACTACTTTTCAGCATTCAATGGTACTGATTTCCATCAACATAGGAACTGATTTTGACACTAATTTTCATCGACGATGGCACTGATTTTCAGACACATAACTATCAAAGGACATAGTATAATGTATTGGTGTGGTCTTGGAATACATGTAGTAGCCCCCGAGCTGAGGGTTATACCTGTGCATCCTGGTCATAACAACACCAGTCACCCACACACATCCTCAATCACATCACATCACCATCCTCGATCAGCACAGCAGGGACTTGTCAGGCAATGCAGACATGTAGAAAAATACAGTTGGATACACAAACTGTTTACACGAGTGGAGGATCACCATGAGCGTTGATGGGATTGAGTCAGAGGGCCAGATTGGATATACGAGCGTGCATGGAGGCATTGATGATGCAAGTCGCCAAATCGATGAGACCAGTTATGGCTGGAGCCATAGCCGCCGATATCCTGAATGAATTGAGGGAGCTTGTGACCCACATCAAGTTGGTACTGCAAGCACAAATGAGTGCCCTAGGTGTGTGAGCAAATGAGTAGGTGAGGTGAATGGGTTGAGTGGGTACATGCCAGACAGGTCAAGCATCCCAAACGACACAAGAGCAGCTGTAAACGTGACTGAAAACCTCAAAAAAAAGATTGAAGGCAATAAACTTCCCTGATGAGTTCAAGATAAAGCGGCCCGAGCTAGGCAGCCAATAGAGAAAGAGTCAGCATTGAAGGTGTTGACGTATATGTACTGCAAAATGCACCAATTGAAGTATTGAGGACTGTGAGTTGAACATTTGCATTCAGGTGTGAAGTCAAGACCACAGGCAAGGGAATGGTGGTGAGAGACATTGAAGACAAAACAGTCACCATTTTCACAGTGGTGGTCATGGGTGTGATGGCCAGTAGTGGTAGTTGTCTGCATTGGTGCCAGTCGTTGGCATCGTTGATGCTGATGCTGTCATCACTGTGTTGTTGTTGTACTGTGTGGGCACTGGACAGCAGTGTCAGCATGGTGCATCATGGCGGTGAGTAGTGGTCAACACGTGGGTTAACCCATTGAGGGTTGTGACCCATACACCCTTGGGTCTATGGGTGTGGGTGAACGAGAGCCCCTTCACATTCTCAGTAGCAACATGTTGGTGCACCCACGCTGTGGACACAATTAGCTTGCATGCTGGGCAGGAATATGACTTAGCAATAGTAGAGTAGATGAAATGTGCTCATGCGCATTCTAGTGGTGTCCATCAGTGTTGTCATCCGGAGTGGCTCACTTCAGGCATTATGTAAGCTGTACTAGGAACATGCTTATCAGGTGAAGACTGCATGGAAAAGCCGAGGGTTAGCCACATACTCATCAATAACATGGAAACCATGACCAAATCATGGCACAAATACTCATTGTGGAATATGGCCCATGGGGTGTTTCAGGACATGGTTGTGGTATGAGGAAAAGATGTAATCGGGCGGAGCTTGAAATTCGACACATTGATAACTTATCATGTGACCTTAGTCATTTTCCCAGGCCACACGAAGGCAACTCACAACACAAACAATTTATCGACTATCAACCTCAACACACCATGCATGGGGCCTTAATGCCATAGGATTCTGCACATGTAACAATGTAGGTGGAAATGTAAGTGCTGACAATTGAATGATGCACACAGCCACTCTGGGACCCCATCAGCTGCCATGAAAAGATGCTTACAACTGCTGCAGGGCTTGCAATGCCAAGGGCAACCGAGAGACCTTGTTGCATGCACTCGACTTGTCCAGAGACGATTTTTCAATTCCTGGACCTCAATGCTTTGATTTGCGCATACCATGGTGTGAATATATATGACAATGGCAACAATGGCAACCACCACCTGGACGACCCACCACCAGTGTTGACAACACAACTGCCACTGGAACCATGATGATGACTGCCCGGACGACCCACCACCAGCGTTGATGATGTGGCCACCACCATTACCACCTGGACAACGACAATGACGACCACTCTGTTAGAATTCGCGTGCTGGGACAATCGGGGTGACCATGATGGGTGGATGGGTGCGAACCAGGTCCAAACACGATGGGAATACAGAGTATGACTACAAACTATTTATCTGGTAGGTAGGACAGCTAATATATCAAAACTAATAACTAACAGTTACAGCCTTGTGAGTTTGCCACGTAGTGGCCATATATTCTGACACTCTCCTGCAAACGAAACAAGACAGTAAGTAATACGAAACAGAGAGACACGAGAAGAAAAGGAGAAAAATATGTCCCATGTCTTCACCAGGACTGCTCTTCTTCTTTGAAGATGGCGGTGGCAGTGCCCCTCTTTTCTTCCACTTTCCATTTTGGGCAATTGATCTGGTAGTGACCTTTTTCTCCACAGTGGAAGCAGGTGATCTGCTCGAGCGGGCGGCACGGCTTCAAAGCAATAGTGGTGACAGCAAGGGCGACAGCTGGGTCAGGGTTTGGAACCGGTTGGGCGGCGCACTGATGTGATTCTTCATTTAGTAAGTGTGCCTTGACTACCTCAAGTGAGATGGATGGGTTATCAGCAGTAGTACCATTGGCAATGGCGGTGTCGAGGGAGATAATGAATGGGTCATAGGATGGGGGGAGGCCTTGAGTAAGGACAAGTATCTTGTCCTCATCCATAGCAGTATATCCAACTTCTTTCAGGCGGAACGCGGCTTGCTGGACATCAGCTATCCAACTGCCCATCAATGGGTCAGCACGCTTAGTCATTGTATTGAACCTTCGACGAAATGTCATGCGCGTGGTGAAGCCCTGGGCATGATGCATGCGCTGGAGCTCCTCCCAGAGGACGTGGGAGTCGGTGGAGTGTGCGTGAGGCAGCTGCGACGGTTCAAGGTGGAGGATGATCTCAGCATGAGCCTCTGCCTGATGGTGCTCAAATGCTTTGACAGCTTTGGAATTGGGTGAGCCAAGAGGGCGAGTCTCTGATCCCTCAACAACTTTCCATAGACCTTGCTTAATCAAGGTAGATCGCATATACAACAACCATTCTGCATAGTTAGATTCATTCAAGTTCACGAAGTGCAGCGACGAGTTTGGCCATCTCAGGCACTAGTTCTCGGTAGCAATAGATGTCATTTAGATAGGGTTCTTTTGCCGTGAAGAACCCGTCTCACAGACCAACCATCCACACCGGCAACTCCCACATTATTTCTAAAGATAGCCTCGCCCGTTGGCGCTTCTTCAGCACGCCTCTACCTACCCTCTACCCATGCTCTCCACCATCCGTCGACGATCTACATGCCCTCTGGCTGCGCTCCCTCCAGTCTTGCTCTCCCTCTGCAGAGCATCCTCGGCGTCATTGGCGGCCCTTTACAGCCGTAATGTTCCCCGTCCATAACGTGTGGTGCATTCTCTTATCTTTGTCTCTCTCGTCTACCTTTTCTCTGCTATGACCCCAAAGCCAAAGCCTGGCACGCGGGCTGCCCTCCCTTGTACAACAAATGGGATCGGTCGCCATTTTTCCTCTCCTCGAAAGGTCAGAAATCCACACAAGACTCAAACGTTCGTTTCTTTTCCAGGTCAAAACAGCAAGCGCCAGCGCCTTCTTGCCCACCTCGACGACCTCCTTAACCACAAGGGGGCTCGTCAACTGTCGGCATGTGAAACAGGTCTGGATGCTGCTCTTGAAAGCTCCATTACAGAGGCTGAAATGATAGACATTGCTGATGTGGAAGAGACCAGCGTCCACAAACGTGCCGACCATCCTCCCCTCATGCAAAAGGCTTGCCTTGACCATTTCTTCAGCCACTGGAAGTCCGTCATTCCCACCATCATTCATCCTTACTTAGAGTATCTTGGCGAGACACTTGGCAAGCCGCTTGCCCAACACATCCCCTCACTTTCTGCCTGTTTGCGGGATTGCGAGAAGCAATCCGCTCTCATCACTTGTCTGTATTTTGATTGTCAGTTCCTATCCTGCCTTGTAAGCTGTGTCATGATACTAAAAGCTCTGTAGCGTTTTCATCTGTCACTGTCTGGCACTGCTGATGTGCCACCCTCCCGCAGTTACTTGTCCACAACGGCCTATTCCCTACTGTGCCACTCCAACCTCGCATGGCGGTGTCTGTTGATCTTCTGGCCTTTTACCGCACGCTCTTTGAGTGTTCTTGTGATGCAATCAATGCTCTCGCCTCCACGCTCCACATGCACTATATTCAACGAGGATTCTGTGTAACAAACAAAGAGGTATGTAACCCATTATCATTGTAGTTGTATTTAACCGTGACCTGACAGGGTGGAACCATCCTCGAACCGTTCTGTCGGAGCCTCGGTCATGCCGTCCAGTGGTATGATATCTTACAGGTCGAGATCGAAAAGAATGTAGACGATGTACTACAAGAATGTCGGAATGTCACCCAAGCCACTAAGGCACATCCAGACCCCTTATCTCCGCTATTGTCTTCACCTTCACTGACCAAGCATGGCCTACATCTTTCCTGAGGTTTCTGTGCACCAATTTTAGCACAACAATGTCCTGCATGCTTTGGTGGTCAAGACTTTGGGCGACCGTTGGATAATGGTGGAGACATTCATGTTGCCATGGATGGCAATTTTCACCATCAGCACCGACGTTCTGCGGGTGACTGCCCACCTTTTTATGATCCTGTTTATTTTATTCCCAAGCCACAGGTCGATGATGTTGGGCAACGGATCAATACTGCACGCAAGCGACCTCCACGACAATGCAATATGGCCATGCCCGATGAAGCAATCGACCAATGCGAAACCTCGTATGAAGCAGCTGATGGCAAGAAGCAGAAGGCGGCAATAGATTGCTTTGACAACACTGGCATTATGGCACTCATTTGTCGCCATGACATCCCACTTTTCTTCGCCAACATCGACACTCCAGGCGAACAGCAGAAATATAGCATTGCACTCATTGAACACCTTTTTTCATTTATCCCATTTGAGGCTAATGTAGTAATACTATATGATATCGGGTGTGTGCTGGCACGATCGTTGGTGAAGGTGCGTATGAGCCAACTTCACTTTGTTGGACTGTATTAACCACTCTTAGTATGCCATCCTTAGTCCCAACATCACCTCTCACATCCACTTTGCTACCACTGCAATGCATGCTTATGGGCATGAATGGGCATGCCAGCTTGTCTATAACCCTCGGATCATCGAAGGTTTGGGCTTATCAGACGGTGAGGGCACAGAGCGGCTGTGGTCCCACTTCATTAAACTTATTGGTATTCAGCGCGTATCTTCGGTAGGTTCTGTATAATTGGACATTCATATATTTGTGACACTCTATTTCCCAGTGCCAACGCCAAATTTGGTTGATCGACCGTCATGCTGCCGCTGTTGCCAAGGACATGGTTTCTGATCTCGGTGACTGGCTCAGGTGTCAGCTCAAAAAAGGTATTCAGGAACAAAGCTCCATTGCACAGGAAGGTCTGGACCAGTGTGAACTTGATGTTTCCAAACTCCGGAGGCAATGGTCTGATCAACACTCTGCTCAGCTATCCATCAGAGCACGTATGTACTGATTTCACCGCCATGTTTATACACTAAAACGCTACTACAGATGCACCTGCCCGCTTGAAAAAAGAACTTGATACCGTTCTTGCTCTCCAGGCAGAACTTGATGGTTCCAAGAGAGTGTTGCAAGGTGTCCGGGCGATTATTGAAAAAGGTCCTGTTTCTCAAGGGACTTGTGATGCTCTTGTGAGCCTCAAACATGGTCACGAGAGACTGTTAAACAAGGTGGACATTCTTTATTGCTCGCTGAACATTCACAACAGGTTTCCAGAGTTAGATGGCGTCAACTTCGAGTTTGTTCAGACCCTTCTGCTTGCGCGAGATCTGAAGATCAATATCCGGAAACGGGCTGTCGGAAGCTTCTTTGAGTGGGATAAGCTCGACCGTGCTGTCGGTGGTAAACAGAAGGCGTTAGGTAAGTCTTTTTGGAGTTAGATTGGTCTTCCTGACAGCGCGTCCTAGGCACAAAACTCCACCAGCAGACACATAAGGCCATTGCCAAACGACAGCCAGCGCTGATGTCTGCCATATGTAAATTCAACGATTACTGTGCACTCCTCGAAGAGCTGTACGATCCATCATACGCTATACCATTACCGACACCACTCCCGACCAAACTTGCCGAGCTCCGCAATGACCAGACTCTTCTTGAAGATGTTTGGATCACACGTTCCCATGGAGAAATCCCACTATGGCTCAAGGACTGTGATGTTAGATCTGGAATCCGAGCACTCCTTAAGCTCAACCGTTGCCATGAAGAGCAACTTCGCCTCGGGATGGAAGCCAACAATTTGTGCTGGTGGTTTGGGCGCGAGCTTTGTGCGGTTGAGTTTGCTTTGCAGCAGCCACAACGTAAGTCCTATCGCTTCATTTATCTTGCCCTCTTCACTGGTGACGTTGAATGTTCAATTAGATTCCATATATTACCTCGTTCTGAAGCAACGGCATGAGAGCATAAGTACTTTACAGGAACAATGGCCAAGTCCCCTTGTTTCTGCCGCTTGCTATGCCAGTGTGGCCCACACTGCATCCGACCTCGCCACATCCCTATCTGGATCTTCCAACATACACGCACTACAGTGGCTTAGCCCTGTCGTGTGTGAACTGCCCTCTGACAGCCATGTTTTGGAGGTGGACGACCCAGAGACAATAATGGATGTTGAACTGGAAGACCCAGGACAGATCACGCTGACGGATCACCTGCTTGACAATGCCAGTAATGAGATGGAAGGTTATGACAACAAAGATGAAGGCAAGAAGGAGCCCATCAGAATTTCCTTGGACTGGCAGATCCCATTGGTGAGGGTCGTGACGTCCATCTAAAAATTACTAACCATGGCTCTCTAGCCTCTTCGGGTTGACTCAACCATCAACGTCTCCACCTCCGATACCTTCCATCCATGTGCAGTCAGGACCCAGCGTGTTTGCCCTCCTTGTGACGGATTTCCCTGACAAACATTCGAATCGGATGACATTGCCCTCTTTTCTGAAGCAGATGCTCCCCTAAACGATGTGTGCATCAATGGCTGTGGAGCGCTGCTTTATTCTGTCTTCCTTTCCGCTAACGCCCAATGCTGCACCATTCTCTCGACCCATGACCTGCCGCACGTTCGTTACAATGCCACCAATGAGGTCCTTTGGCGAAATACCTCCTGGACTCAATACTGGGAGAAGGATGTATGGATTCTCCCAATCCATCGGCCGTCGTGCACCAGCCATTGGGTGGTGTGCACTATTGATCTTCCTTCTAAGCGATTACTTCTCTTTGACAGTCTTGCTGAACGTCAATCTTGGAAGAAGGACATCCAGGTATAGTTATAGTGGATTTTGTTAGGAGGTTGCTGAAGTGCAATTAGGACATCAAACGGCTTATGGGCCGCTTGTCACGCATCACCTCGGAGAGGGTTGAGGCTCCTACAAGAGACCTTGATGTGTGGACTGCACACCCAGTTGCTGTAAGTGTTCACACCCTTCATCGAGTACCTTGGCACTGATATACAAAGACTGGATCTGTTCAAAGCAATGGTCATGACTGCGGTCTCTGGGTTCTAGCGCAGATGGCAGCTATTCTAAGAGGGTTCGACGTCACTGGTTTACATGAAAATGATATGCCCATGTTTTGCAATTACCTATGAGTCCTGATAGCTCATATCCCTGTCCCTGGTCGCTAGTTAGGTACAATAAGGATCTCGCTCATTTTCGAGTGCTTTGACCTCCTCAGTGTCTGTCAATATATCTCGAGCCTGCCAATGCAACCAACAATCTGCCATCACCCTATTCCTGTTGGTGTCCTCTGTCCCTGTGATGCACAATGCAATGGTGGTCCACCTGTGGATATGCCCAACAAGACCCTCGACTATCTCATCTAGGAGGTCCTGAACCTCTCCGTTTGCAAAGCGCTGCGCACGTTCGTCCCTTGCAGCTTTGGCCAACCTACAGCGCCGACCAAGCAAAACATCTACTAAGTTCTTAGTGTAATGTGCCTCATCTGTTGTCATGATGGGCTCTGGATAGTCGTACAGAGGTTCCTGTTCCCAGAGGTAGAGGTCAGATTCATCCAAGGCGTCTGCACTGTGTGAGGCTTCGTGAAATAGCTTGGAAGTAGGTAGCGGCATTGTTGCTAAAGACATCAGTGGTGATGGCAAAGGAGGGACTGACGAGCAGTGCTTGGATTGATTGGATACTAGTAGTGATGACTTGCCTGTGTGACGTCTGCGTTTGTTATGATATGCCCTGGAGTTTTGGCTCTGTCGTTTCGCTCTACCCCTAGGAATTGGATGAACAATGCCATGCTATATGATAGAAAAGTATATACTGTACCGAGGAGAATCAGCATACCGTGCTTTCTGTGCACGCTCGGCAGCTTGCCTTTCGACAAGGCTCAGATATTGAGCGTGACGGCCCATAAAACCTCGAGGTGCGCCAGTGTCAGTCAAGAAATTCTTTTGAGCAAGTGACTACCTTCATACTATTCGTTGGGTGTGAGAAAATGTAGAGTGATGGGATCCGTTACAACAAACTCCTTGACAGACTTTGGTGTCAACTCTGTACAGATCTGACACTCAATGTTGACCCTTTTTGCAACCAGTCAATGGGGGGAGCCTATATGATCATCCTACACTCTCCTGATCCCCTGCAGATAGATAACGTCGAGTACCAGACATGTTTTAAATTCAGTATGATGGTTATCTGCTTCCCTGATTGGCTGTGAACCTTTCTGGTTAACATTTATTATTACTAAGCAGCAGGTATGTCGTGCTGGCAGCTTCATCGTGCACCACTCCCCCATCATCAACGCTCACCACTCCCCCATCACCAACTGTCTATGGCTGAACAACAGGCAGCTACAGACAGGTCAGATAACCCCCAGGATGTACTTTCCTCCTCCAACCTCATGTTGCACAGATACTCTGGAGCTTATCGGCATCCATCAAGGATGAAGTGCTTGCAAGCAGCATTGTCACACACTATTCCCCCATCAACCCTGCATGGATGAAAGACGAACAGGTCAGAGGGTGATATAAAACACTCTTCTTCTCTAACCTCGTCTTGCACAGACACCCTCACCTGCAGCAAACATGCCCAGCAGGCGCTCTAGAGACCCTCGCCCAACCCTCTTATTTCATCTTCTTGGCACCCCCGTCTCCCCATCAACATTATAATTTCATTTCCTGTCCTCATATATTCTAACTACCACAACGTATAGTCATCACCACTCAATGTCTGGTATCCTTTTAACTTGTTTTATCAGCATGAAACCAGATCGTCCCAAGCCGATCTTCTCCGTTGAATGGCACTCTCATATCGTGCCCATCATATACTCTAATAACCACCATGTATTGTTATCACCATTCAATGTTTGGTTCCCTTTTAACTCATTTTATCAGCATGTAACCAAATCGATCTGTGTCGATCTTCTCCGTCGAGTGGTGTGCTCGTATTAAGTCTGAGTTGTGCCCTTGGATGATTTGTTTCTCTCTCTCATCCCGTCTAACTCACCTGTGCATCTTTCCAGCTTGTTAGCGTTGTTGTTTCCTTTAGTACTGCATGATACTGATATATGTACAGATGTTATCAAAAGACAGGCAAAGTGCGACCCTACCACATTCCATGGAAGCGGCTTCACTCACCGATGACTATGTTCATGTACAGGTCAGTGGCGGCCATCGGGTGTTGCCCCCAGTCATCGTCACGCCAACGTGTTTATGCCAAAGAATAAAAGCCACTGGAAGAGACACTGGTCTCGTTCAAGATGCATCTTTCTGGCGAAGCCAGTTGTTCACACCAGTCACTCCGCCACAGACTAGCACAGAAAACAACATAGATGACGACCCCTTTCTCTCTGAACCAATCCTGCAGCCGCTGAAGGTGCCTTCTAATGCTGGTGCTCAACCACCGACAACTATCCAGCCACCCTCCAGGAGCATGAACATTTCCGTTTGTAACCAAGGTATGTAGTGTGAATAGGATTATGTCTTGCGCTCACAAAGCTTTAGTCAAAGAAAATATACACTCTCCAAATACAGACCGTCCATCTGACCTCCCTCATCAAGCTGAGGGAAATATTGGACATCAACTTCCACCTCTGGACGACCGTCGTGTGGATGGGTCCTTTCGAGATACTACACTATCTGCAGATGACGCGGCCTCCCAGGAAGCCAGTGATGCCACGCCTCGGCAGCAGTCGGCCAATGTGGATGCATGCAGGGCCTCAACAGAGGAGCCTGCAGTAAAGCGTCTGGGAACGGTCTCCAGGGAATCCAGTACCTGCCCACTTGCAAAACCCTTTCGACTGGCCACCAAACCTGGTCGTGCTCCTTCTGCCACTCTTGATCAGTTGGGCTTTGAACCAGTGAATATGGTACGCACAGCAGTATGTTTCCCTTCTTGTCTCATTGGTTCTACTGCAGGAGCCTGCAGTAGAGCGTCTGGGTACACCCTCCAGAGAATCCAGTGCTCGCCCACTCTTTCGACTGGCCACTAAACCTGGCTGTGCTCCTTCTGCCGCTCTTGATCAGTTGGGCTTTGATCCAGTGGATATGGTATGTACAGCAGTATGATTCCTTGCGTGTATCATCCGTTCCTCTGCAGGAGCCTTCAGTAGAGCGTCTGGGAACGCCCTCCAGAGAACCCAGTACTCGCCCACTTCCAAAACCCTTTCGACCGGCCACTAAACCTCGTCTTGCACTGTCTGCTGCTCTCAACAAGTTGGGTGTCGAGCCGGTGGATACAGTACGCACAGCACATCATTCATTCTGTTCCTTCTCTCATTCATTCTACCTCCCCTGCTGGTCATGCAGAATGTCCTGTCTACAAGAATTGTACTGCCCACTCCGATCCCTCTCTCTCACCCCCTCTCTCCTTCCCCAGGTACAAGCCAGGACCCTTTTTATAGCATCTTGACCGTTCCTGACTCCACTAACATTAGCGGAGCAGCTGTCACTGAGAAGGGCGACCAGGGATCTGTAGTCGGACGTGTCCCCGAATCAGTCCTTGCAATCCTTAGTGAGGGCTTTGATGAGATCAAAGATATGTTTAGCAAGCTAGCTGCCTGCATCAAGATGCCTTTTCACCAGGTATCTGACCGCTACATTCGCTTACACTCATATGGCCATGGAGGGAACCTGTGGAATACATACTCCATGTATTTCACGAAGAATGTGGCACGAGAACTAGCTCGCCTTCCCAAAGGTGAGGAGGTCACTGGGACTCCCACAATTGATATCCGCAAGCGCTGCTATACCCTCTTCAAGGAGGAGTACAAAGATATGTTTGCAGTGATCCTTGAGACATGGAAGGAAGCAAGGGATTTGGAGAATATGGGAGGCACGATCACACAGCGCCAACAACTTTTTGATAAAACCAAGAAGAATCTAGATCATATGGTATGTCACTATTTATTTGCCGGAAGACTTCTGATTTGAAATGCTTTCTAGTTCAATGCACTGAGCAAAGCCCATGGGTTTGAAGGTGCTTACCTCCTGGCTGGGCGAGTCATCAACCAGGACGGTGGACTCGGCCATGTTTTCACGACACCTGGTGCAGAGAAGGTAAGCCTTCTGCGCCATCAATCAATTGGGATATTGAATGGCATTAAAGTTTTTCGCGGAACGTTGTCGCGTTGGTGTGGATGAAATCATCGGTCATTTCAAGGCGCATATCTAGTAAGCAGATCACAACATAGTCTAACTGCACCATCCACTAACCCACACATACAGTAATCAGGTGTCAATACAGGCCATAGATGAAGTCTTTGACAGCAATGAGGCTACAAAGAAAGATCTCATCCCTGAAGTAGAAGAGATTAATGATCCGAGGGACAGGTCCAACCAGGATGGCTCTGAGGAAAGAGAGGACCCTGACCAGGTTAAGCACCAGTTGCATGCCTTGTTCGGTGCGTTGTATTACTCTGTCTACCAGGATTCCATTGACAATGTCAAAGAGGAACGTGGCCAAATGTGGGGATCTGGAAAGCTTTTTCCATGGAAACAAATGCCCCCTCGCCTAGCATCATCTGGACTTGTCTTAGTTAACTGGCCTGAGGGTGTAACATTCCCAGGTGAGGAACGTAGCTCCCGCACTATGTCTAAAGGCATATCCGACCTTACATGCGCGGAATGTTCAAAGCTCCTGGCAGCGTTGAACAACACAGGCGAGAACCGGCTGCACATCTGATCCGTTTCACATCACAAAGGTGTGTAATTATATTCTGTATGGTACACTGTCGGCGAGCTCACAGTGATACAGCTGCGCTGATCAGCTCGGATGAACCGGTTATAATAGGAGCCACGCCTCCGTATGACTCCAACAAGAGTCGAGGCAAGCGCTTGTTCTGCAATACCACGACTGACCGTCTGGGTCCCAAGCGCCTCTTTAACAAGGCTGCGACTTGAGTGAAGAAAACAGCCATTGTGGCAGGCAGCCCTGAGCAGATTACAATCAAAGACTCGGATGAAGTGGACGTGCCCGAAGGTACCGAAGAGGACTCGCCTCAGAAGAAGAGCCATGCTACATACCCTCCCAAGCATAACGCTGCTAGAGCTGCCATGTCTGATCAGTCCAAGAAGAAATTACCTTCAATCATCGAGCTGTCAAGTGACTCTACATCTCCGACTACATCTGACTACAAGCCAACAGATGACATTGAAATGAAAGAAGAAGACCATGACTCGCAGGAGTCTGACTCATATGAGCAAGCCTCCTCCTCATCCTGCAAATGGAAGTTGAAGACCACGTTCTCTTCGCGGAAGACCAAGCAAGCGGCTGGTGATCAATCAGATAAAGAGCTGCCACCCTCGAAGCCATCAAAAGGAAAGCAATGTGCCCAGGTAACTGGCAAGAGACGAAGCACTCGTCGCATCGCATCCTCTCCCCTACTGGTCCAGACCTCCTCGGATGAAGGAAATGCTCCACAACGAGTACCTGTACATCAGTCGCCTTCAGTGCAAAGCAAACATCCATCTCCTGAACAGCGCACCCAACCATCAGCGGCAGAAGCTGGCAAACAACCCATTGTCGCACACCATATGCAACTGCCTGCAGAGGCCCAGGCCCAGCTCTCACAACCACTCACAGAGGCTCGCGTCTCGCCCTCTACCACATGCCATACACAACCACCTGTGGAGGCTCGCGTCCAGCCCTCCACTTTATTCCATACACAACTGCCTGTGGAGGCTCACGTCCCGCCCTCTACCACACGCCATATCCAACCACCTGCGGAGGCTTGTGGCCAGCCCTCTACCTCACACCATACACAACCGCCTGCGGATGCTCGTGGCCAGCCCTCAATCGCACACCACACGCGACCACCTGCAGAGGCTCAGGTCCAGCCTTCTACTGCACGCCATGCACAACTGCCTGCAGAGGCTCAGGTCCAGCCCTCTTCTGTTGAGGACCCGCCATTCTACTCTGTGGATGTGCGCCCCACGCCATCTACGATTCGTGGTATGTAGTCCTCCTCACTTCTGCGTTTCATGACACTAAATACGACCCTTCAGCTCCTAGTGCTGAACCTTGCAACCAAGCAACTGGACAACCCGTGGGGCAACCCTCTACACTGTTGGAGCAATACCTATATACGTAGAGGAACTGCTACTCCTGCTCACCTGTTATGTGGAGGGGACAAGCTGAGATGATAGCGGTAGCTGGTCAAGAGCTGTTATATTATATAAGCGATGAACGCTGTTTATATACAACAAACATTGTGACACGTGACTGTGACGTGTGACGTGTGACATGTAACATCTACTCTAAAGAGGACTATTACTAAGTCTACACTAATATGGGTCGCAGTCTTGTGCACACTTCGTCGACGGTTTACGCCGGGTGCACGTGCGACTTCAACACTCCCCCTCGCTGTGCTGCACGTAGAGCACTTCAGCGAATAAGGCGCTAGATGCTGCCAGAGGGAAAAAGTAAGCCTAGTTGAGCTCTGAACTTCGCGAACTTCTCGCGTGGTAAGTTCTTGGTGAGCAGATCGGCAGGATTTTCAGCACCATCAATGAAGAATAGTTCCACGTTACCTTTTGCGACTGACTCGCAGATTCCATGGTAGCGGATGTCGATGTGCTTGGAGCGAGGCTCCGTTACAGGGTTGGATGCCATGAATATGGACCCCTGATTATCACCGCAAATCAGGATAGCTTTCAGCTTATAGCCGAGCTCACCGAGCAAACTTCGAATCCAGGTAACTTGGCGAGCGCAATCGCTCAAAGCCATGTATTCAGCCTCAGTGGACGAGTACGCAATAGTCTTCTGCGCACGAGAAGTCCAGCTGATCAAGCCATCTGCAAGCTTCAGGTAGAAACCTGTCTGCGAGAGGCGAGAGGTAGGGTCTGATCCCCAATCTGAGTCTGTGCATGCAATCAGGCCAGCACCGGATCCACCATTGTATACTAGGGAGTATGTAGACGTCCCAATTAAGTAGCGACAGATATACAGCGCTTTATTCAGGTGGTCCTGAGATGGGTTCGCAGCATGGCGCGAGAGATGGGTGACTGCAAAAGCAATGTCGGGCCTAGTGCCCAACATAAGATACAGGAGGGACCCAATTACCGTCTGGAAACGGGAGCGGAGATCCACATCAACAGGCTCTGTATTTTTGGCGGCATAGTAGCCAGCCGGCAGTGGGGTGCTTGCGGACTTTGCATTGAGCATGCCGCAGCGTTCAATGACCTTTTGGAGGTACGCGCATTGATCCAAGTGGATAGCGCGACCTTTGCGAGTGATTCGCATTCGGAGGAACTCATTAGGTTCTCCAAGGTCTCTGCACTCCCATTTGCGCATGAATTGCGCTTTGATGGCATCAACAACAGCCTTGTTAGGGCCGCAGAATAGTGCGTCGTCAACATATATGATACCGATGACGATGTTGGTGCCTTTCTTCTTATAGAAGAAGATGCCTGCTTCAGATTTAAGGCGCTCAAACCCGAGCTCTTTCAGAGACTCATCGAGTGTGCGCCACCAAGCTAGGCCAGCCTGTTTAAGGCCATAGAGGGCATGCCAAAGGCGGAGCACTTTGCGCTCTTGCCCGGGGACAGCAAACCCTTCGGGTTGCTCCATGTAGATCTCTTCGTCGAGCTTGCCATACAGGTAGGCACTCCGAACGTCGAGTCCAGTGATATACCAATTCTCAAGTGCGGCAAGCGCAAGCATGAGGCGCACTGTTTCAAAGCGCACGACTGGTGAGAAGACCTGGTCGAAATCTAATCCCTCGACCTGGGAGAAGCCTTTCGCAACTAAGCGGGCTTTCTTGCGGCCATCCGACTTCACGTCAAAGACCCATCGATTCTTAATGACCTTCCGGTCTCGGGGACGGTCAACTAGCTCAAAGACCTTGCGCTTTCGCAGCACGTTGAGCTCTTCTTGGCAAGCAAGTCGCCAGAGTTTCTGCTCAGCTTGGGGTAAGCGAGCAATGTCCTTATAGGACCAGTTGCGGACGCTCTCATATTGAGGCTCGCGGGTTGTGAGGGCCTTGCCCATCAGGAATCGGACTAGGTTTGCTCCCCCTTCCTCACACATCTTTTGCACATCTTCCTCACTGGGCGTTGCAGAGGTGTCGGGGAAACCACCAGGAACATGGTCTGGTGTGTCCGGTTGTGGGGGCCTAGGGGCCTCACCCACTGTTTCTCGCCATCGCGAGGCACTTTCGATATCCCGGAGTTGCTCGACGGGATGTCACCGCTCACCATACACGTTACCGGGGCGCAATGGCGCTCTACGTTCACGTTGGGGGCGGGCAGGGATATTCACTGCAGGGGGTCGCAGCGCATTCTGGCGGTGTTCAGCTCGGCCAGGGCGCTGCGGTGCCAGAGGTGGCGGATTTCTCGCCGGTGAAGGCGTTCTCAGTGCCGGTGGAGGCACTGGAGATGGCGTACGGGGAGGATTTGGTTGAATAGGCTCTTCCTCAGGAGCCTCAGGGTCCTCGCGCTTTGGATCGTCATCCTGCGCTTGGGGATGTGGATAGCCATGGTCGTGTTCCACATCGTCATCACTGTCAATATCATCAGGGGAATTCCCTGGTCAATCGGTGGTAGGTTTCGGATTTGCCCTTCCGAAAGGGTTCTTGAGAGGTTCGCGCCGGTTTTTGGGGCAGCGAGGGAAATGACGCTCGTCAAAGACAGCGTGGGCAGCGGTGAACACTGCATTGGTGGAGCGCATAAACAAGAAGTTGCGCTCATTGCCAGGGGCAACACCGACATAAGTCATAAGCTCCGACTTGGGAGCCATCTTATTCGCTCTAGCCGTTGCTGGGAGATATACAAATGCTCCACAGCCAAACACACGGAGGTGGTCGATGTTAGGCAACTCCCCCTTAAGCATTTCATGGGGGGTGCGCCATCGCAGGCGAGCTACCGGAGTATGGTTGTAGATGTGGGTTGCGTGAGCGAACGCAAATTCCCACCAGGAGTCAGGGATGCAGGCTTGATGCCGCATAGACTCGGCTTTATCCATGAGAGTGCGCCCTAAACGCTCGGCGCGGCCATTCTGCATGGGGGTTCTAGGAGCACTTTGATATATTTTTATTCCTTTCTCAAGGAGTGCTCGATCAAAGAGATCAGATTTATACTCTCCGCCAGCATCGGACATCCATCCAACGACGTGCGCATTATGTTGGACGCGCACCATTTCTAGGAAATCTTTGGCGGCCGTAATCGCTGCAGCTTTGGAGCGAAGAGGCATAGTCCAGGCATGAGAAGTAAAGTCGTCGTAGAAGGTAATAACATATTTAAACTTCCGGTACGACGTAACCGGGAAGGATTTGAGATCAGAGTGCACCAGCTCAAAGGGCTTGGAAGCACGTCTTTCGTTCTCTGGGAAAGCTCGGTTGGGCATCTTGCCAAGAGCACATCCAGGGCAAACACAGTCCTCAGTAGGAAAGTGGATCTCCGGGAAGCGCTGCGTATGCTTTTGCGCGCGTCGGAGTACTTCCTTCGAGGGGTGCCCAAATCTCCGGTGCATAATGTCGTAATCGACTTTGCTCACGGAGGCAATATAGTTAGATCTAATTATCGGGATAGATCTAATCCCAAAAATGATGTTGCGATCATCTTCTGGGTCTGGCCCAAACCATAGGCATTCAGCTTTGTGAGTGAGGCTAATGCCTCTCTTATCGCCAGTGACTCTGTAATTACGCTGGAGCATTTCGCCCATAGAAATAAGGCGTGCAGTAGCGC